>Ga0182004_10003930_pt1 | contig 11893 bp, 13 predicted proteins | sample Sormic07211540_1_FD_120479 | JGI IMG/M metagenome (GOLD analysis project Ga0182004, IMG submission 120479) | Endophyte microbial communities from Sorghum bicolor roots, Mead, Nebraska, USA - 072115-40_1 MetaG | ecosystem: Host-associated > Plants > Roots > Unclassified | place: USA: Nebraska...
TATTTGAACAGGAAGAAGACACAATCAGTCACGTTGTACCCGGATGTGTATTTCCCGGCAGTTTTGGCATCAGACTCCTAATGGTTTTGGTCTTCCAGATGTTATACTTCCACTCAGCAATACTAACTTCTAGTAATGATGGTAACAGGCCTGCGACAGTTTGGGCACTGGCACAAGGCATGGTTTCAATACCTTGTGTGCGTGCGTTTGTTTGGATTTTGTTGCCTAACTACTTTTCTCTTAACGCAATAATATGCAGCTCTCCTGCATATTTGGGAAAAAGTGAAGAAATAAATAGCATTACTTGAACGATCTTCCACAATGTTGTCTCTAATGTTTGAGAAGTTGTCTTGCAGTATGATGCCTATAGAAAATTGTAGATAGGATTCTTAGTTTCCCACATCAATGTTTGAAATATCTCTAGTTAGATAGGCTATAGTGTTACCAGCTGTTTGATCCTCTTGGACAGGTCAAGCTACAATTTCCAGTTTTAATATTATATCAAGTGCATATTAACAAATATTTGAATATATGAATATAACTACTACACAAAAGATTTGATGAGGTATTTTGCAATTGGGTGAGGTGGTTGATCAGTTTTTAATAACCGAGTCAGTCACAATCAACCGCCTCGCAAAATGGATTTATTGAGGCGGGCCACCTAACGCAACCGCCTCAGTAAATAAATATAAATGAGGTGGTATTTCTAACGCAACCACCTCACTTAATGTATTAACCGAGGCCGTCACATTATAAAGCCTGCCTCAGTAAATCAGGCCCAGCCCGCTAGCTCACACTCGCCCATTACCCTCTCCAATACATAAGCAACACGCAAACCCTAACTCACTTTACTCCACCCTCAGAAGTGCCTCAGCCCGTCAGCCTATGTGGCACCCCGAGCGCGACTCCGCATCTTGCAACCTCTCCCTGTCCCAACGACCCTTCTCCCTCGCTTCTTCTCCCTCACCTCCCTCCCCACGACAGCGACAGCGGCATGGATCTAGGTGCCCCAGCGGCGTGATCTCCCCCATGGTGCCCCTCCTCTCCTCTCCCACTCCCCCACAGAGGTGGCTCTTGAGCCCATGCTGCTGTTGTAGCTGCGGCGATGGCCCCCTGCTTCAAGCTGCAGCGACGAGAAGGTGGCCACCTCCCTCCCTCAAGTTGTGGTGGCTCCTCCCTCTCCCTCAAGCTGCGGGAGGTGGATCTAGGAGATGGTGGTGGCTCCTTGCTCTCCATCAATTTACAGCAGTAGTGGCTCCTCCCTATTCCTCAACCTGCAGCGGCGTGGATCTGGGGGGCGTTGAGTGTGGCTCCTCCCTCTCCCTCAAGCTATGGCAGCGGCAGTGCTCCTCCTTCTCCCTCAAGTTGTTGCGGCAGCGGTGGCTCCTCCCACTCCATCAAGCTGTAGCGGTGTTGATCTAGGCAAGGAGCGACTGGATCTAGCGGCGAGGAGCGTGTAGGTCTAAATTAATGTGATGGTCGGAGTTCATATCTCAGCGGAAGGGTGCATGGAGGTCGCGGCGGCACGTGGATGGGCTCGGCGGGCCTGTGGATGGGCTCACCGTGCTTAACCATGAGTATTCTTTTGTTTTTCTTTTTTCATTCGATTTACTGTGGCGGGCATGCTACCGTCTCGATAAAGATCTCATTTACTATGACCTTTCCGCCGAGGTAGTTGCAAATAATCCACCTCGGTAAATCAAATATGCCTACCACAATAAAGTTTTCTATAGTAGTGTATGGATCACTTGTTATTAGGTATTCCATGTTGAATGTTTTTACCAATTTCATCATTCAATTTTGTTGTGTAAAGACTTCAAAATAAGTTTCCATATAGTATCTGATCCATTGTTTCCCTGTCTTGTATAAATTAACAATTTGGTCGAACCAAATTCCAGATCGATGGAGAGAGCATGAGTGCAGGATTCTTGTTGATCCCGAAGATGAACTTTAACTATTAATAATCCGGAATTATCTAACATGAGAAATCTGTTTGGCTCAAGGCTGCTACCAACTCTATGAATAAAAACAGAAAGCAGGAGATTTTACCTAGACGACCTTTCGTTAATGCTTCCTTCCTTCCACATGTAGCATTACAGTTCTTGTTTTTTTTTTCTAAAACAAGTGAAAACAACTATAAATCACAACTTCAATTTGAATAAGATTTTGCTTTTGAAAAAAAGTATGAACAAGAATTTGTAACTTCTCCCTCAACAATCCCCTCCCTGATGTGCCAGCCCTGTTTACTACTGCTATGTATTCAAAAGTTGGTAATGGTGCTTCCACAAACTTTTTGACTGGCAGATGGTTAAATGGATGCTCCATTGAGTTGTTGGCTCCCTGTCTTTTTCACTTGTGTACCTAAAAGAAGCTTTGATAAACAACAGGCGGCTGGAGGACATACAGGGCCACTGCTTGGTCGTGGTACTCTTTTGAGTTGTCACACATTTGAGATTTGGTGCAGCATGTGATCTGACAACCACAGGTCCAAGATATCAATGGCCCTTTGAAAGCCTCGGCTGAGTTCTCTACCAAATCAGCATATGAGGACTTCTTTCATGGGGCACCCTATTTGGCGCGGAGTAAGCTGATTTAGGGGACATGGGCTCCAAGGAAATTCAAATTTTTGTTGTGGTTAGTTGCTCACAATCCTTAAGTGAACCCGTCAATGTAAATGTGTTTCCACTGGCGGTTTTTGAGTTGGGCCGGCTGTTTCTTTGCACTGGCGCACGATAATTGCAACCGCCTATACAAATTAGACACTACTGCCGCCGTAGAGCCTTTATGTATGGCTTGTACGACGAGGCCTTCCACATCGAGAGCACTGTCCTCTATGTGAACAGGAAGCAGAGACAATCTGTCGGCATGTCTATTTGCCTGGCAATTTTGGCATCAATTACTAATGGTTTTGGTCTTCCAAATGTTACACCTCCATTATTCAACAGTACTGAGTTCTGCTTATATGTGTGTGTGTGTGTGTGTGTGTGCGCACGCGCGCGCCCGCGGGCGTGCCAATTTGGGCACCTACCGATCTATTCTATGTATATATAACTACATATAAAATCTATGGACCGGCAGAATGGCCCTACATATACTGCCCCCTCATGCATCACCCGCACAGGAGTTCCACGCTTTACCTCTGCTGCTGCTGCGGCTCCTCCATCGGCACGCTGCTTGGTGACAACGGCAACGGGACACAGCGGGCGAGATTTGGAAGGCGGCCCCGGGTAGAGGGTGGTGACGGCGACAGGCGGGATCTTGCCACTATTGCTCGCTGTTGGCGTGGAGTGCCAGTCTTATAATAAATCAGTTAACAATGTCAATTTCAAAAATTATAGCTGGATTTCTCATAAATACACTGATGAGCTAGCTGTAGGCTACTATTATTATTTGTGAGTATGTATCACCAGAAGGATCATGATTTATATGTACTTCATTTAATTAGTTAGCTTATTGAGCAAAGATATATATGTAGATTTTCTTCACCGCAATGAAGTGGATGATCTAGCTAGCATCCACTGTCAAAAAAGCACTTCATACATGGGTGCTCAGATGCATCACAGACGCACCCACGTGCATTGAGAATAATGCATCTGTAATAAGGCTTATTACAAACGCACAAAGTAAGCGTCTTTAATAAGAATCTAAATACAGACACATGTACATACATGCGACTATGATTAAAATGGGCATGCGTATGTTGGACCTGTGCACTCCACTTGTCTATAGTAAGGATATACTACTACAGACACTTCGGCAAAGCGCGTCTGTTTTAGTGACTCTTATATAGACACACATAATATACACATGTCTTATAATAAGGATACTACTAGAGACACCGTCGTTAAACCCGTCTATATGAAAGATAATAGTAGCGACGCTTGTACACTACATGCGTTTGTAGTTAGGATATTACTACAGGCATTTTTATAATATGTCTGTAGTGAGGAGCATACTATAGACTCCTATTGTGTATATGTATCTGTATTACTATCCTTACCATAGACGCGTCTAGGCTACAGACCCATCTGTAGTGATGAACATACAACAGATATGTTTCATGCCTATGCGTCTATAGCCCACAGACATGTTTGTAGCGATGAGAATACTACAAATGCATTTCATGTCTACACATCTGTACCCCACAAAATAGTCATAATAGCACTGGTATACACAGACGCGCATAGATATATACACATATATCATATTAATGACATATATATATATATATATACAAGAACCAACGCAGCTCTTCATCACACAGTACACATTGTTTTCCACACACAATTTAGATTGTATCTTATTGTCACACCCAAAATTTAAGGACGAAATAGGATGTATAAAAGACTCATGCATGCGCACCACAAAAACCGTCGCACACATAAGTAGGCAAATCTCAAATAGTATCATCATAATGTTTATTACATAACGAATGAATATTCAAAAGATAATCTTGAACAATAATAATAGTTCTAATAAATGAACTCTTGACCAAAACATCACACAGGGACAACTGTTGACTGGTTGACTCCAAGCCTAGTACTCATTACAGTAGTCCTCATTCTAGTCATCTTCATTAGCACATCCTAAGGTGTTGTTAAAAACCAAGAGTGAGCACATATCGTAGTCAACAAGCATAACTATAGGTTCATGAGGCTCAAATACCTGACACTAGTTTGACTGCATTTAGCTTTTATATGTATGTAGCATATTCATCATATAGTAGCAATAGCATGGTAGCATATTTAATCCCATAAGCACATGATCAATGTAAGTATAAATAATTCAAAGCATAAATGATATATAAATAAACATAATAACATAATAAGCATCATCATCTTTAATGTAGATGTCCCAAAGTCCGCTCGTGTCCCTAAGCATGGCTAGTATACCAATTTACTAAACACTTTGCAGAGGTTGTACATCTTTACCCATGAGTCATGATTTACCTTTTCACCCGAGGTAGCAAATCTCTTAACCCTCTTCCTAGGGAGGTTAGCAAGGTTCACTATGAGCCTTTCAAAAGTTCGTCTAACATGTTAGGGCCGTAAGGTTTCCAATCGGCGATCAGATGTAGAGCCCCCCTTCTAAATGGCACAATAACGCACAACCTATACACATAAGGACAGAGGTTGCACTATACCCGAGTCGGCAAGCCCCTTTTGTGCCCTTTTGGGTAATCTCTAACATGCTAGAAAAGGTCTTCATACTGAGCTAAGGCCACAACCATATAGCCCTCTTGATTGTAATGTCGATCTTGGGTGCTCACGTACAGTCAAGATCACATATAGTCATAAGTCATCTTTTAACGTTCATTGCATAGTCATTAATCATCTTACAAGATCATGGATTAAGTTAAGCACTAGCAAGTACTACCCAAATGCATATCCAATAGTTATCAAGGAATTCAAAATAAAATCATCTATGATTTCACTAGGGTTGTTAAGGTGGACACATGCATATGATATATGAATTAAAAGTGTATAGGTAACAAGGATAGTCCCAAGTTATACTTGCGCCTTGATCAAAGCTTTCCTCCGGCTCCTACTGATCATCAAAGTATTGGTCTTGCTCACCAACGTATTGCTCACCGTTATACTCGATCATCAATTAACAACATGCAATCAATTGGAGCCAATCATACATGAAGCGAATAAACTATAATTAGAACAGTACACGAGCAGTAGCAAAACAAATATAAAAGTTTATAAAAACATTCTATGCATCGCTACGATCACATAGACGTAAGGATCACAAAAATCGGAATTAAAACAGAGAAGTTATGGATTTTCTAAGATTTCCTATAGAAAAGTAATTAATTAAATAGGCTCACTAGATTAAAAAGTTACAAACTGGTGAAATATTGCTACTAACATGTAGATCTTGTGAAGATGAATCTAATACAATTTGAATGGGTAAAAATGGAGTTAAAATAAGCATTTTATGCGCAATATAAAATCAGTGGCAATTCTGTAAATAATATGAAGCGTATTTTGATTTAAGCCGACATGAAATACGCTTCCAAAACTAAGAAAGCGTAAATATGCAAAGGCGTAAAGTACTACAGGTTAATATGTAGAATTTTCTAGGGACTCTTTAATAAAATTCCCACCGAAGACGTAACTTCTAATCCTGAGCGTTGATCTCGATCTAGATGGTCAAGATGGATTCCAGGGAAAGGGGTGACCGTCGGCGGGTCAGACACGGTGGAGCTCCGTTGCCAGCGTGGAGGTTTCGCCGGAGTTTGTGGATTAAGTATTTCCGACTGTCCTAGATCCAATGAACGACACAGGGGGTGGAGAAGGAAGAGGCGAGCTAACCTACGCGATTTTCTTGGGCCGAGATGGCGTAGAGGAGGCTCGTAGCGGCAGCGGCTCTTCTCTATGCTTGGCGAGATCCAAACTCGAGGCAAAGGGGCTAGAGACGGCTGTAGAAGGAAACTAGAGCAAGGAGGTTGATCTAGGTGATGGGTCTTAAGTGCAGTTTTGGGAGGATGTGTGGATAAGGTCTTGCCCACTGAAATCGCTTTTCCCTACACTTTATAACATTGCGAGAAGAAAAAACGTGACTGTAAGATCAGTGATGTCTATGATACCATTAGACCTAGCTTTCAGGAGATCTCTGATGTTGCTAACTTGCAAGCATGGTATAATGTGGTGGCTATGGTGGCAAATATACAACTGACAAATCAGAGGGACCTCATTGTGCGCGGGTTATATCAGAATAGGTTGTTTTCTGTTAAATCAATGTATAGGGCTTTGTTAGAAACACAAGCTTTGCCTTTAGCACTTGTATCTCGAACTGAAGCCACCTGTCAAAATTAAAGTCTTCATTTGGTACTTGTACAAAGGAGTAATTCTGACATGATAATTTAGCACAACAGCAGTGGCAAGGAGAGAGGAAATGTTTTTTTTATTCCAAGAACGAGTCTATTCAGCACCTATTTTTTGATTGTCATGTTGCTATGTTTATTTTGAGAATTGTTCATGTTTCCTTTAATTCATCACCGCCAACTAGTATACATTATATTTTCTTAGATTGATTGAAAGGGATAAATAGAAATCCCAGATTATTGTGGGTGCAAGTGCATTTTTTGTGCATTTTGTTGGACGATTTGGCTAAACCACTACTACAGGATTGATTAACTGCAACGAGCCCATTTCTACCTCCGTGGCAGGCACAGTTTTTGCCCGCCACGGTTATTCAACCGCACACATTTACGTCGGGCCACAGGAACGCCTGCTGCGGTAAACGATTAACCATAGCCGGCAACATTAAGTGACCGCTTCGGTTAATGGTATTAACCACAGCAGACAACGTCACATTTCTTGGGCAGGTCGTTGGTCATGAAGTCCTGTGGAACAAGGAAGACATTGAGATTATTCCATCGACACTAACTCCGACGCCGACACCAGGATCGCAGCCATCAACTGTCGGATCACAACGATCAGTGGCCGGATCTTGTCCCCAAGATGATCCGGATGGCAGTGGCGATGATGCCGAAGGCGATGGCGAGGACAAGGGCAAAGGACAAGGCGATGATGGCCATGGCCATGGCCAGGACAAGGAGAAGGCACAAGACAAGGACGATGCACGGGGATAAGGAGAAGGCACAAGTTGATGAAGGGGACAAAGACATGGGCGCAACATGTGCCCCTCCTGCAAACAGTCTGCCTCGGAGCCCAAGCAGACAACAAGAAGGAGGCACGGAGGAAGAAACGAGGACTACAACACCTCCGCCAACAGCTACTCCTACGCTTGAAGCCCCTCCTCCACCGAGCAAGGATGTAGGCATGACCGCCACACCGCTCCTCTACACTACTATGTCCGAAAGGTATGAAACAAACAAGCATAATATTCTCTTAACCCTTCAAACACATGAAATTGTAATAACATTTGTATCCATGTTTTGCCAGGCCTACAAATACTCTCCAGATCAATCTATTTCCGAAGGCGAAAGACTGTCCTGGCCACTATTATTATTTGTTGACCGTGTGGCAGAGGGAAAAGAAGTACGAAGACAGCATGAAAGAGGAGAAGAAGAAATTGTCAAGGTACATCTTTGAAGTAATGAAGAAGCTCAACCCAGATGGGCCGCATTGTATTATGGCTGCGTACCACTTTGGGTAAGTCGAAAACATCCATGTAGAGCAAAAGTGGCTAGGATTATGCCTTCTCGCCAACATAACCTATACTTTGTTTCAATGGTGTAGAAATGACCTAGCCGGCGGCCACTGGGTTGCCTTCCTCATCTATCCTCAAGATGGTCGGGCTGTCATATTTAACTCGTTATAGGTACCGAACAAAAAGGGGTACAAGGCCTTCGAAGACTGCTTGAAAAAGTAAGCCACCGAGCTTCTTGATCCTTTACAGTTATCGTATTCAAATTGACCTAACACTAATGCACTTTGTACAGCGCTTATAGTGCGTATCTCAAGGATCCGCAATGCTGGGATCAGAGAACGGAGAAATTTAAGAAGAGGCATAAGCACCACCTCAAAATCCAACACGATTTCCCTGTAAGTATGTTTCAAAGGTAGTTCAATCATGCTTTTGGTACATATATGTTCTAATGCTTTTGTATCGATCGTTCAGTGCGCCAAACAACCCTTGGGATCAAAGGCATGTGGCTTGTACACCTGCAAGAACCTAAGGGAAAGCAGAGAGTATACCAACAGCTTGAAGAAGCTCAAGGAAGCAGTGAAGGATCATGGAGAGATGATGAAGAATGAACGACACGCTTTGAAGCAAATCAAGGCGGACATTTGTAAGTTCATCCTAGAGAAATGCGTGCTCGAAGGCGAACCATCCTTCGACAATGAAGGTGAATTGGCGGTTCAACCTGAGTTCGAGAAGTTTAGGAGATGGAACACCATGCTACGACCGACGGATTACGCCCATGCATTAGATTTGTGATGTGTAGCGGCTTTGTCGGTTTCATATGTGTATATGTGGATGATGAGAACAAGTGGAATTATATATTATGTCGTGTTTTATGTATTGAACTTCTAGGCACATATGTGTGTGTCTCTCTATATATATCTTCTCTTTGTTTTTGAAATGAAATCTGGAATCTGGAATTTATAAATTGTTTAAATTCAAATGCAGCAATGGTTCTGCAAAGAATTATTATTATTTATTTAAAAACACTTAATCGTGGCGGGCAACATAAAAGGACCGCTACGGTTAATAGCAATACCCGTAGCGGGCAACATAAGTCACCCGCTGCGGTTAATCTATTAACTGCAGCGGGCACCGTAACACTCCCGCTGCGGTAAATAGGCATTAACCGTAGGGCCGCGTTATGTTGCCCGCTACGGTTAATAGATTAACCGCAGCGGGCACGAGCGCCCACCACGGTAGTGGCCACGATTTACCGTGGCCTTATGAACGGCGGACGCGTTTGCCTGCTGCGGAAAGGGAAAACGCCAGCCACACTTATTCTTTCAGCAGTAGTGATCGAATAGAAATGATACAGTTTTCAATAAGACAGTAGCACTATCTTAGTTGCACGCTATCTTCAGGGGGACCTACTGGACTAGGTTTTGGTACTTGTTACAGAATGAGGAGGATGGCCATTGTATGAAGATATGGGTTGTAATCCCTTGGAGACAGCCATGATAGAAGTGTTTGCTAGATAACGCTAGAGTTTTAGGAAAAGAATTACTCTGTAGTATTGTTTTTTTAGTCCTTTAATGCTATGGCATAAAACTTTGTCTTTGAGATGCCTAGACCTTTTCTTTCTAGATTGTAATACTGCATTTTGATCGACACAGAAACTGGGATATTAATATATTCTCTTTTCTAAAAAGTAATCTAAATAGGCCGATATGGCATGCTAGCTCTTTTCTTGCTTATGTAATTAGCAAGCAATCTGTTCGGGCCTTCTCTTTGCTTATTTTCTTTTTCTCCAACAATCTGCGCAGGACCAATTTAATTAGCAGTTTGGACCTTATTAAACTGCTGCTTATCTATTCCTCAGCCTGCCAATCCAAGTAAATATTTAGTTAGTTCTTCTCTACCACTACTTCGGTGTAAATGTACTATTGCATCTAGGTACCAACAGTGCAAAGTGCCATTTTTTATCAGATTGAACCTTCATCTACCAGTTCTTTCAGGCTAGCAATTTTCTTGTTGGAAGACTTTGGATATGTGAGACAAGTTACCTCCTTGACCTTGTATTCTTCAAGCTACTTAAACCCCGAAAAGGTGCTACCATCAGGCCCTATTACTGCTGAGGTATGGCAGCCAGCAGTAACACTAAAGCCTTCGTCGTTTTGCTTGTTGAATCCAAATGGCAGATCACCATCCATTTCTTTTACTCCCTTATTTAATTTTGAGCACACACAAGGCTTGCTATCCATGAGGATACCTCCTGAGAAGTTTCCAGCATTATTGTCCTTGCTGGAACATCAATGCCACTAAAAAACTCATCTTGATCTTCATGCATATTTTTGGCATATTCTGGTGGATAGTGCAAGTACAATTGCCTTTGTGTGAGGAATGTACACTAGTAGTTTCAGAGCTTCTGGGATATGGTATTGTGGCTTTTGCTCTTGATCATTAAGTTGTTCTCATTACTACTTACTAGCTTCTTCTCTTTGTTTTCTTTTCTTTCACATGCATGTCTGCGAGAAATTTGCCTACCCAGGTTCTAACATTTCACTTTATCTCAACAATTAAGTGAATATATAACATTGGCCTTTATTTTACGCATTTACACTGATGAACGAACGTTTCAATACTCGTGCATAGTTGTTCTCCATCTTTGTCAAGTAAACATAGTCGTTTCAAAAATGTTTTAATATTCACTATTTAACGGAGCCTGGTGGGTGGGTATGCAGATGAGGAGACGTTTCAAAAATGAGATCCAGATGAATGCTTGGGGCACCAATATCAATTCTCTAACGCTTGTAATGAGGTTATCCAGTGAACATGACGTTTTTCTTTTTATTGTATATTATTGTAGGTATGTAGCCCCTACACTTATATGGCGGCATGGACAGGAGTGGAACCACATGCTTTGCTGCTCTGGGCACCAGCGCTGCCTGAGCCGGCATCAACATATGGAGGGACACGATGGAATGGGACAAGTGGCTGCAGCTGTGCACTTTGATGCATGGCTCATGAAGCTTCTTTGTTTCATACATGACAGCTACGGAACGGTATTTTATTACTTCGCTAATTAATTAAACATGCATTAATCTATGACTTAGCTAGTGATGTTGTTTTTTCACGAATGGGGTGCTGCATATCATTGCACTAAAGAAAACAGGAATTAGGCTACAGAAGACATACAACACATACACACATAGACACACACACCCCTTGCGCAAGTGCACAAACTGTTGCAAGCCAGTTGCAAACACAAGAAGTCAGTACTGTTGAGTGGAGGTGTAATGTCTGGAAGACAAAAACTATTAGGAGTCGATGCCAAAACTGCTTGGCAAATACACATGCCGATAGAAGGTGACTGATCATGTCTTATTCCTGTTCACATAGAGGACGACAATGCTCCAGATATTGAAGGTCCTGTCGTAAATGCTTCTCTACGATCCACAACGATTGTGAGCAACTAGCCACAAGAAAAAAATTACATTTTCTGGTAGTAGCCCACGTCCCTCAAACTATCATTACTTCCGTGGTGATGATATTATTTATGTTCAATTTAATGAGCTACACCAACTATGCCACATGGACGCTCTTGACAAATCTCTAATGAGATGCTTCTGTCCGTAAGTGATTCTTTCTTTCAATAATGTCACTGTAAGTATATATATAACTAATTACAGAAACCCGCTATACATATGCAGAAACATGATGAGGGACCTCAGAGTTAGAAATGACAAGGAGATTGGATTTATGGATCCAAATGTTGTATTCAAAGACCAGA
>Ga0182004_10003931_pt1 | contig 11892 bp, 6 predicted proteins | sample Sormic07211540_1_FD_120479 | JGI IMG/M metagenome (GOLD analysis project Ga0182004, IMG submission 120479) | Endophyte microbial communities from Sorghum bicolor roots, Mead, Nebraska, USA - 072115-40_1 MetaG | ecosystem: Host-associated > Plants > Roots > Unclassified | place: USA: Nebraska...
TATTCTTCGTCATCAAATAGCCCGAAGCCTTCCCCGTTCTTCCCCTTCACGTCTCTTCGACAGCCGCAAACCTCTCTCCCTCGTCTGGTATCGTCTCTCCCACACCCAAAAAAAACCCTCGAAAAGCGGCGGCGGCGCGACATGGCGGAGGTCGAGGTTCCAGCTGCTGCGGTCGCGACGACGATCCCTGAGGCGGCGGAGGCTACCGAGGGCGGAGCCGCTGCGGAGGCGAAGGGTCCGCACAAGCTGCACAGGCAGTGGACCTTCTGGTACGACATCCAGTCGAAGCCCAAGCCCGGCGCTGCGTGGGGCACCTCCCTCAAAAAGGCCTACACCTTCGACACCGTCGAGGAGTTTTGGAGGTACGTTGGCGCTGCCGCTGCCGCGGATACCTTCCTTCATGCACCGGTTGCCTGCCTGATCTGTTCTGTTCGGATCTGATCTGGATGCCGTGGTGGTTCCTGCGTACCAGTTTATGTGCGTGTTTTTGGGCGTTCATGTGGCGGCAGGAGTTGTTCATACAGTAGATAGGGTTCTAGGTAACCGTAGTGCCAACAAATCTGACACGATTAGATGACAAATTCGATTAGGTTTTGTTTGTTCATGATATCTCCGGTTCCTGTTTGCATCGGATTTGATTGCCTAATCGCTGGTTGCCCGTGGCTGATTTTTCACGTAAGCCGTCCTTTGTAGTTGTGTATATATAGGGTATATGGTAAAAGCTGAAGTGAGAGGCCTCTTGATTAAGCTAAATCGAGAGCCCAAAATGGAAATATACTCACCGTCAGAATTACCAAAACCCAAAAAGGAAGGAGAAGGAAATAGAAGCCAAATCCGACGGTTACGTTTTCAGCAATCTCCAGCTCCAGCGAGCTCTGGTTTTGGGTTTTAGGTTTTAGGGAGCTGCACCATTTCTGGCCTTAGAAGGGGAGGGGGGCCAGCGGAGGCGGCTGGACTGGCTGTTGGGCAGAGCTGGCAGCGTGGGCTTAGGGGCTGGGCTATCCTCCTCCGATTGGGATTAGGGGAGGGAGAGCGGGAGTGTGAGGGTGGCGGAGGCGCTGCTGGACAGGGCTGGGGGCTCCGATTGGGATTAGGGGAGAGCGGGGGTGGGTGGGCGGGCGGTGCTGCTGGACAGGGCTGGCGGCAGATGCCAGTGATGGGGTGGGGGAGCGACGATCTGTTGAAGGATGGGCTGGTTCCTGTTTGCGTCGGATTCGATATGCCTGATTGCTGGTTGCCTGTGGCTGATTTTTCACGTAAACTGTCCCGTGTAATTGTATATATAGGGTATATATATGGTATGAGAGGCCTCTTGATTCAAGCTAAATCGAGAGTCCCAAAATGGAAATAAACTCACTGTCAGAATTTCCGAAACAAAAAAAGGAAGAAGTAGAAGCCAAATCCAACAGTTATGTCTTCGGCAATCTTCAGCAAGCTCCGGTAAGGTTTTTGGGACCTGCAGCATCTCCGACCTTTGGTGGTGATGGTGGGGGGCGGGGGCAGGGGAGGCGGTGAGACTGGCGGTGGTGGCAGCTGGAAGGGGCGGCGGGTGATAGGGGCTGGGCTCCTCCGATTGGGGTTATGGGCGGGCAGCGGGGTCGCAATGCACATGGCTGGCGGTGGAGGCCAGTGGCGGGGTGGGGATGGGTGAGCGCTGAAAGGATGGGGGTGGTGAACCGATGATGCCGGCAAGTAGGAGGCGACAGGTGAGCGTCTGAGGGCAGGGGGGAGGGGGATGCTAATGGAGGCGGGGATGGGGTGTAGGACGGGAGAGCTGGAAAACCAAAAGAAGATGTGAAGCTGGGGCTCATGTGGGGAGGGATGTTGAGTGTTATCTGGAGATCCTCTCGCCATAGTCATCTCCATAGGGTATTCCTTGTTGTAGTTAACAAGTTGTTTGCTCCGTTAATCATATAAGTATCGGCATTTCTGTTGAAGTTTCCACTCTGAATTATATTGAATGAACTGTGTTACAATTCTACTATGTTAATTATTTTTGGTTTGATGCTTTGAGCAGATTGCCTTGCTGCATATATGGAGTCTTCTCTTAACTTTTTTTTTTGTTTGTCTTTGTGAGCCTAGTCTTTTATGAATTATGATAGCTATGCCCTGCTTGCATTAAACCCTATTCAAATATTGAAAAAGTTAGCATCTTATGTTTAGCCTTAATTAATGAGCAATAACTTATACTCCCTCTGTTTCAAATTATAAGTCGCTTTGACTTTTTTGGTACATCCATTTCGCTATGCATCAAGATATAATAATATGTTTAGATACATAGCAAAATGGATGAACCAAAAAAGTAAGCGACTTATAATTTGGAACGGAGGGAGTATTATTAGTTATGATACCTATGTGTATGTGTTGTCTTTTGAAGTCAACTTCTTTATATATTACTGCAGTTAGCTGGTGCAATTTTGCTTTGTGCCTTCAATTTGGTGGTCTTGAATCCATGTACTTATGGATCCCTTCTTTCTTGCTGTAGCTTGTATGATCAGATTTTTCGTCCAAGCAAGTTGTCTGGGAATGCTGATTTTCATCTGTTCAAGGCTGGAGTAGAGCCAAAATGGGAAGACCCAGAGTGTGCAAATGGTGGCAAATGGACTGTCCCATGCAACAGAAAGGCAACCTTTGAGAACATGTGGCTTGAAACGGTACATCTTTGTTATATATATTTGATTTGTTCAAGATTGAGCATCTGCTACCAGATGTTGCCTGGGATGTTCTATTAGTGGACTGCTTTTGAATAATTGTTTGAATATGCAGTTGATGGCTCTTATTGGGGAGCAGTTTGATGAAACAGAGGACATTTGTGGAATTGTTGCTAGTGTCCGTGCAAGAGGAGATAAGCTCGCATTATGGACTAGGACTGCCAGCAACGAAGCTGTCCAGGTTTGTTTTCAAAACCATTCTAGTCAGTTTCAGTGCTGATATCTCCTTGTGCATCATAGTATCTAGGTTCATATATCCTGATAAGGGGGTGAACTTAGTCCAGTGTTTTCTTAGTGAGTAGTATCTAAGTTGTGCAAATCCCTAGCTGCTATATTTGCCTTATGGAATGGAATACATCCCATATATGTGGTTTGCCCTGCTACCTTCGTTGGGTTCAGCTTTTGTAAGTTTTTGTATTATTGTTACCATTATTCTCTTCAAAGGCTCAAATTGTTAACCTAAATCGTCTCCCTGGAAGAGAACTATATAGTTTGCTACCAATTTTGTGCATGTGATGGTGGTGTGATGTTGCATGAAAGTGGGTACTCGGATTGTCTCTTAAGTGTGTTGTTGCAGGAAATACGTGTTGCTTTTTCTGGTACTGTTTCTGTTGTAATACTGTTACATGAACAATATTCTTCATCCTCTATGCATTGAACGGAATATTGGAAAAAGAGGACATAGAATCCTTTTCTTTTGGAGAATCTTTGTAGTGATCATTTTTGTAATTTCTTAACAACCCTATAGTTTCATCTTCTGTGGGGGCATGGTTATCTCATTGAACCAACAGTGTCCCATGCTGCAACTGTGATACATTTTAAGTCTCTGTAGCCCTTATTCTCAAAAGGGCATTATTAATGTGCTGTTCCGATTTCTGAGTTGGCCCGTTCCTTTGTATACAGGTGAACATTGGCAAGAAATGGAAGGATGTCATCGACTACAATGACAAGATCACCTACACTTTCCATGTATGCCTTCAGATTATTTCTTCAGCTGCTGCTTATAGCTTCTATATTTGTTGAACAGTGAGCTCACTATCTTTGATGCCTCTCATGTGCAGGACGACTCCAGAAGAGAGAAGCCGAGCAGGGGCGGACGGTACACCGTGTAAGCTGCACATCAACAAGGTTGCTTGGACTGGATAGCGGGCGGAGTGGAATTTTCTGCTGAGATCAGCACCAACTTTCATTTGATAAGCCTTGGCTTACCTGAGGCAATTTTCGCACCTATTGTGATGTTATTTTGCTTTCAGATAGCTTATGTAGTACAAGAAAGAGAGGTTGGAGACATTGACGATTTTGTATGCAACTGAATTTCTATCTGAATCTGCCCCGATTCAACTGCACCCAAACGAGTCATTGCGTTCTGGAGATTCTTGCGATGCATATCCATGTTTTACACCTTGCTATAAAATGTTTGGCATTCGTGGAGCCATTGTGCATCTTTCTGCAAATGTGCCCTGTCGGTAAGATGCTGGCCGAAGTAACCAACATTTGTTGCCCTTGTGTCGGTGTTTTATAAAGTACCTCAATGATGATACGGAGAGGGCGCTTCTTTCTTTTTGCGCTTGGCATTCTTGGGCATTCAGGCGAGTTAACCAAGTACTGTTAGACGGTTCTCAAGAGAAGCCGGCCGCGTGTTGTTTTGTCGGCGTGGTATCGCGGAAGCACATGTGTCTTTGGTAAGATGGTCTGGATGGCTGTCCTACCAGCTGCCATTTATACACGCACTGACTTGACCGTCACACGGCACGAAGCTCGCCATCCTACCAGAAACGCTGAGGCGTCACCGCAAACCACCCACCCCTTTCGCTCGCGCTGGCCTGTGTGACCTCTGCTTGCTCCTGATTGATTTGGACAGAAAAATTGCCCAGGGCGCGCGCAGCACGTTTGCTTCGGGAACACTGCGAGTGTGCGACACATTTCCGGGCTTGATCTCGAAGCGAGCCCTGGCCCTGCTGTGTGGCTTTGTCATGCACCTGCCTGCCTTGGCTTGCGCTCTAATCAACGCCGGACTCCCCAACTCACGGTTGGTGCGGGACGCCACCCCGCCACCTTACCAGTGTGCCTGTGCCTCACCAGTCACCACGCCACCTCCCTTGCGCCATCAGCTATATCACCCTAGCCACATCCGTGTCCCTTCACGGATACCTCACCTCTCCCCCCTGATCGGCATCGGCAATCGGCATGGACAACGACGACAAGGTCCGGAGCGCCGACGTGAAGACGTGCCGCGTGTGCGCCGACGAGGTCGGGACGCGGGAGGACGGGCAGCCCTTCGTGGCGTGCACCGAGTGCGGCTTCCCCGTCTGCCGGCCGTGCTACGAGTACGAGCGCAGCGAGGGCACGCAGTGCTGCCCGCAGTGCAACACCCGCTACAAGCGCCAGAAAGGTCGGTACGAGTACATCGGTTCGGTTGGTGCACCTCACCCCCATTCACCACCACCATGTCGGTCGCGTCGCAGCAGTCTACAAAAAATTGGAAGCTTTTTGACGGCTACAAAAAAAATCTTGTTGCATATGCAGGGTCCCCGAGGGTGGAAGGGGACGAGGACGAGGGCCCGGAGATGGACGACTTCGAGGAGGAGTTCCCCGTCAAGAGCCCCAACAAGCCTCACGAGCCCGTCCCGTTCGACGTCTACTCCGAGAACGGCGAGCAGCCGGCGCAGAAATGGCGGACGGGAGGCCACACGCTGTCGTCCTTCACCGGAAGCGGTGAGTAGTGCTAGCTAGCTCCGGCCAGCTAGCTGCATTATATTATATATATTGATTGATGATGTCGGCGTGTTTACGTTGCAAGATCGATCGATCCCTCTGAATTGATTGATGATGTCTGTGCAGTGGCCGGTAAGGACCTGGAGGCGGAGAGGGAGATGGAGGGCAGCATGGAGTGGAAGGACCGGATCGACAAGTGGAAGACCAAGCAGGAGAAGAGGGGCAAGCTGAACCACGACGACAGCGACGACGACGACGACGACGACAAGAACGAGGACGAGTACATGCTGCTGGCCGAGGCCCGCCAGCCGCTGTGGCGCAAGGTCCCGATCCCGTCCAGCAAGATCAACCCGTACCGCATCGTCATCGTGCTCCGCCTTGTTGTCCTGTGCTTCTTCCTCAAGTTCCGGATCACGACGCCCGCCATGGACGCCGTGCCGCTGTGGCTGGCGTCCGTCATCTGCGAGCTCTGGTTCGCCTTCTCCTGGATCCTGGACCAGCTCCCCAAGTGGGCGCCCGTGACGCGGGAGACGTACCTGGACCGCCTCGCCCTGCGCTACGACCGCGACGGCGAGGCGTGCCGGCTGTCCCCGATCGACTTCTTCGTCAGCACGGTGGACCCGCTCAAGGAGCCCCCCATCATCACCGCCAACACCGTGCTGTCCATCCTCGCCGTCGACTACCCCGTCGACCGCGTCAGCTGCTACGTCTCCGACGACGGCGCCTCCATGCTCCTCTTCGACACGCTGTCCGAGACCGCCGAGTTCGCGCGCCGCTGGGTGCCCTTCTGCAAGAAGTTCGCCGTGGAGCCACGCGCGCCGGAGTTCTACTTCTCGCACAAGATCGACTACCTCAAGGACAAGGTGCAGCCGACGTTCGTCAAGGAGCGTCGCGCCATGAAGCGAGAGTACGAGGAGTTCAAGGTCCGGATCAACGCGCTGGTGGCCAAGGCGCAGAAGAAGCCCGAGGAAGGGTGGGTGATGCAGGACGGCACGCCGTGGCCCGGCAACAACACGCGCGACCACCCGGGCATGATCCAGGTGTACCTCGGCACCCAGGGCGCGCTGGACGTGGAAGGACACGAGCTGCCCCGGCTGGTGTACGTGTCCCGTGAGAAGCGGCCCGGGTACAACCACCACAAGAAGGCCGGCGCCATGAACGCGCTGGTGCGCGTCTCCGCCGTGCTCACCAACGCGCCCTTCATCCTCAACCTCGACTGCGACCACTACGTGAACAACAGCAAGGCCGTGCGCGAGGCCATGTGCTTCCTCATGGACCCGCAGCTGGGGAAGAAGCTCTGCTACGTGCAGTTCCCGCAGCGGTTCGACGGCATCGACAGGCACGACCGATACGCCAACCGGAACGTCGTCTTCTTCGACATCAACATGAAGGGGCTGGACGGCATCCAGGGCCCTGTGTACGTCGGCACGGGATGCGTCTTCAACCGCCAGGCACTGTACGGCTACGACCCGCCGAGGCCGGAGAAGAGGCCCAAGATGACGTGCGACTGCTGGCCGTCGTGGTGCTGCTGCTGCTGCTGCTTCGGCGGAGGGAAGCGCGGCAAGGCCAGGAAGGACAAGAAGGGCGGCGGCGGCGCCGACGGCGGCGAGGAGCCGCGCAGGGGCCTGCTCGGCTTCTACAGGAAGCGGAGCAAGAAGGACAAGCTCGGCGGCGGCGGCGGGTCGGTGGCCGGCAGCAAGAAGGGCGGCGCGCTGTACAAGAAGCACCAGCGCGCGTTCGAGCTGGAGGAGATCGAGGAGGGCCTGGAGGGGTACGACGAGCTGGAGCGCTCCTCGCTCATGTCCCAGAAGAGCTTCGAGAAGCGGTTCGGCCAGTCGCCCGTGTTCATCGCCTCCACGCTCGTCGAGGACGGCGGCCTGCCGCAGGGCGCCGCCGCCGACCCCGCCGCGCTCATCAAGGAGGCCATCCACGTCATCAGCTGCGGGTACGAGGAGAAGACAGAGTGGGGCAAGGAGGTAATAATTGTCATTTTTGAAACTGGCAAAAAAAACAAAAATTGCACCAGCCGGGAATCGAACCCGGGTCTGTACCGTGGCAGGGTACTATTCTACCACTAGACCACTGGTGCTTCGATGTCCGTATCACTGATCTTTGCTTCTTCTTCTAATAATAATAACACCAGATTGGGTGGATCTACGGGTCGGTGACGGAGGATATTCTGACGGGGTTCAAGATGCACTGCCGGGGATGGAAGTCGGTGTACTGCACGCCGACACGGCCGGCGTTCAAGGGGTCGGCGCCCATCAACCTGTCGGATCGTCTCCACCAGGTGCTGCGTTGGGCGCTGGGGTCGGTGGAGATCTTCATGAGCCGCCACTGCCCGCTCTGGTACGCCTACGGCGGGCGGCTCAAGTGGCTGGAGCGCTTCGCCTACACCAACACCATCGTCTACCCCTTCACCTCCATCCCGCTGCTCGCCTACTGCACCATCCCCGCCGTCTGCCTGCTCACCGGCAAGTTCATCATTCCCACGGTGAGTAGCTAGTAATCGATCGAGTTGCATTATTGAATCTTGACGACGACGATCGATCGACTGCTTTTTGCTTGGACATGGAACTTAATTAACTTTACTTGGACACACGATATGATCGATCATATATATCGACAGCTGAACAACCTTGCGAGCATCTGGTTCATCGCGCTGTTCCTGTCCATCATCGCGACGAGCGTGCTGGAGCTGCGGTGGAGCGGGGTGAGCATCGAGGACTGGTGGCGGAACGAGCAGTTCTGGGTGATCGGCGGCGTGTCGGCGCACCTGTTCGCCGTGTTCCAGGGCTTCCTCAAGGTGCTGGGCGGCGTGGACACCAGCTTCACCGTCACCTCCAAGGCGGCCGGCGACGAGGCGGACGCGTTCGGGGAGCTCTACCTCTTCAAGTGGACGACGCTGCTGGTGCCCCCGACGACGCTCATCATCATCAACATGGTGGGCATCGTGGCGGGGGTCTCCGACGCCGTCAACAACGGGTACGGCTCGTGGGGGCCGCTGTTCGGCAAGCTCTTCTTCTCCTTCTGGGTCATCGTCCACCTGTACCCGTTCCTCAAGGGCCTGATGGGGAGGCAGAACCGGACGCCCACCATCGTCGTGCTCTGGTCCATCCTCCTCGCCTCCATCTTCTCGCTCGTCTGGGTCAGGATCGACCCCTTCATCCCAAAGGCCAAGGGACCCATCCTCAAGCCATGCGGAGTCGAGTGCTGATATGAATATGATCGATCAGCGAGCTCACCTAGCTTGCTTGCATTGCTTGTTGCATACAGGCACCTACTTTTGGGGGCAGGCTTCGATTCGATCTACTCATATTCGACTTGTTTAATTCTGTACAATGCAAGTTTTGTGATCGAGTGAGATAAAGTGTTAATTGGGTGTAAGAACTGTGGTGGAGGATCGAGTTCACTCAAATTAAAGGACATTATTTTTTTCCCCCTTCATTCAGTTGCAATTAACCAGGGAACAAATGACTCACCGTCACCGCGAACCGGAGATTCACCTCGCCACGCCACACAATTGCTGCCGCCCCCTCCCACCACCACACTCAACCGCCATCGTCGTCTCCTCTGCGCACCACGCTGCCGACCAGTACACCTCCCCACTCCCCAGTAACTTGTTCTGTTTTTCATGTCAAGTGCAGGTAACGTACTGACACAGTGCCTTGGGTCTGTTTTGTGATTCTCTCGGCGTAGATCGGCGCACTCATTATACCAAGTCAAATAAAACACAGTAAAACCATTTTTCCTTTATCTTGCTTCAAGTGCAAATCCTGTGAGTTAATCTTATATTTTTTTTTCAATCACACAAAAGGTTTATGTGTCAGTTGAGAGAAAGCTTAATACGACACATCTTAATGGCGCTCTAGGGAGTCAAAAGTGTTGTACATGTATGCTTAGACCCTCCCTAGTGTACTTGCTTAGTCTATATGATTATACAACTAAATTAAAATTATCATTTCTTGCCTACTAATCAAGTTCATGGATGCGATCATGCAATGGTGCCTGCCATATTGTTCTCAAATTGATGGTTGTGCAGATATGATAGCTAGGTTCTTACTTTTGTTTTGTCAGCGCTATATTCATCTGAAGAAAATAAAACATGATGTGTTTATCTGAAAATGACATGTGCTTGCTTCGTCCTCTTTCCACAATGACTAGGATGGTATTTTAGGCCTTGTTCATTCGCAAAAATTTTAGATTTTGAGTATTGTAGCACTTTCATTTTTATTTGGTAATTATTGTTCAATTATGAACTAACTAGCCTTAAAAGATTTATCTCATAATTTACAGGTAAATTGTGCAATTAGTTTTTATTTTCATCTATATTTAATGCTTCATGCATGTGCCACAAAATTCGATGTGATGGAAAAACAAGGCCGTCCTGTTCTTCAGTGGGAAAATAAATTCCTTACATAGGCTCTTGACTTTATATCAATGGGTCCTCTAGAGGGGGAAAAGACAAAGAGTTTATCCTTAACTTTGCAAGCTTAAGAGTTAAACTGTTATCTCGTTTCATGGTTGTGACTTAGTATTATAATAACTTGCTCGGTTCGTATAGGTACAATTGAAAATCTTCATTATATTATTATTCTGCTTAACAATCAACTGCATGGATGCACGTAGAGCCTCACATGCTGTTTTTCGGTATGATGGTTGTGCAAATATATAGGGTGGTTTCTTACTTTTACTCTTCCATCATTGTGCTTATCTGAAAAACAACTAAACAACATGTGTTGTCGATACTTCCTCTTTTCACAATGACTAGAAAAGACATTTTGGCCATGTGTTTTGAAAAATCAATGCAAATTCAACGAGACGATGCACCAAAAGAAATTTTGTATGTTTATCACTTTGAACCATCTTCTCAGCAAGGTTACCAAGACCAATACAGGTGCCAAAGTCTGTAACATAGAAGGAGAAATCTAGCAATGCCTAACATAATTTTTAAACGAGCTTATATGTCTCCTCTTCTGCTGTGCTTGTGACATGCCACACATGTTTAACACTTTGCCTTTGATTTTTAAATCAAATGCACACTTCCTAGCATTATTATGAAAGCCATCAATTGACTGAGCATGCTCTTTTAAAGAAGCCTTTGCATTCTTCTTATTTCTGAAAACCAACTCTAAGTAAATGTATCATTACTATTAAACCCAGTTTGTTGTGGCTTAAAGAGATATCAATAAAAGCAATAGGCTACATCCTTGACTACACTGTACTCTAACCAATCAAATTGATCAAACCATGATGTAACAAATCCTCTTGCTTGACATATACCATTGAATTTTGTTTTTGGAAACTTATGATCAGTTGGCCTATATGGACCTTTTCTGTAGATATGCTCTCCTAGCCTCATCCCTAATATCATGATGAAACTCATCAATTGACTTCCTATTCCCTAGATCTTTCACTATCTCTCTCAAATCAAGTTCAATCCATGGTCTTCGTTGGCCGTCGCCCGTCGCTGCTTCAAGATCGCGAGAGAAGAGAGGGAGTTGATGAGTCGTGGCGCGGAGGAAGGAAGCGAACGCCAATTAATTTCGCGAGCAGGCAATGCGTCACGCGCTAGGCCAAAAGCTGAGCAAGGCACGGAGGCACCTGCTGCTCTGACTCCCTATCGGGGTGGCTAATGGGCCTGATACAATACTCTACTGCTCCTGAGCTTCACCCCGTGCTGCAGCTCGGGCAGCACGGGGCAGTACGTCCGCCCCTGGTTTTTTCAGTAGCAAAATACTACTTATCGTTTTAGGCAAGATTTAAGTCAAACTTCGGGAATATAAATCATAAATAAATTTTAAAGTTGTTGAGTTTGAAAATATAAAAACCATATGAATAGATTTTGCTTGAAAAATACTTTTATAAAAATATACATATATCACTTTTTGATAAATATTTTTATAAAAATAAAAAGTTAAAGTTAAACATTGAAGACCGTGCCATTGTCCTAAACGGTTTTCTTTGTAGGTATGGAAGGGGCAGATATTAGTGGTGGGAATTGATGGATGTAGTCCTAATGTCTTGTTTGGTTTGTAAAGGAAAATCAAAAGAGAAGTTAAAGAGGGAATTCATACCTCCTATATTCGAAGACACTCAACTTTCATTAAAAACAAAATTCTTATCAATTGTCGACCCTCCTCTTAGGATTTAACGAATGGGAGTTTGCTTTCTAATCTTTCGTTGTCCTTTCTCTATAACTCCCAATCTCACGAGACAAACTCTCAAGTTTATTTATCTTCATCGTTTTAGCTTTCTGCGCAGTAACCAAGGAGTAGAACAAAAGCACTCAATTTGCATCTAATCAACGCGCGCTGAGCACATACAAGGAGTCACATGTAAAGAATACAGTAACTAATAAGCAACAAAAAAACAATAAATGCAGACAAGTGGTAGCTAATGAGCAGCAAAGAGGCAATAAATGTAGGTAAATTCTAAGCTAATATGAATGATATTTTCGAGTAAA
>Ga0182004_10003932_pt1 | contig 11892 bp, 9 predicted proteins | sample Sormic07211540_1_FD_120479 | JGI IMG/M metagenome (GOLD analysis project Ga0182004, IMG submission 120479) | Endophyte microbial communities from Sorghum bicolor roots, Mead, Nebraska, USA - 072115-40_1 MetaG | ecosystem: Host-associated > Plants > Roots > Unclassified | place: USA: Nebraska...
CGAGTTGGTAATCAAATCCACTAGAACCCCACCGTACATTTGACATCATGTCGTAGCTTGCGAGACCAGCGTCACCATTGATGGCATGGGCTCCGACGGCATAAAGAAGCATCCAGAGGAATCGGTTACCAACGCATAAGAAGAAAACTATGACATACCCGTCGGTACTGAATCCTCCGCAAAGGAAGCCATCGCCAAGCACCATGCACATCCCAGCCACAACCAAATCCCGCTCGCCACCAACACAAGCAACGGCAAAGGATCTCATAGGAAACAAAAGGACTCACCTCAAAGACAAGGAACAACCAATCCCCACGGACTACTATGGGAAAAAAAATAGGACCAGTGCATCGCCGGCCACACTTAATCCTATCTTATTCTATGGATAAGACTACTGGATGTCGGCGCCGGCGAGACAGCCGAAGGCGAGAGGTATCCGGCAGAATCAACGCTGGGAGATGGAAATCGCCCTTTTTTCGCCGCTAGTACTGTAGCAGGGGAAAAGAAGGGTCGAGAGGACTCTGAGCCTTCACGGGGGGACTGCTGGGGCTGCAGTCCTGGTCGTGGGCCAAAACAACTGGGAGCAGGTCTTCAGACCCAGCCCAGCAGCTCCCTCCACAGCCCAACTGTCAACCTTAGAGCGCAGACGAGCGACAGAAGCCCGACGCTCTCCCCTCCCACGCTCGGTCAGGTCGCGACTGCAGACTCCCCGCCGTCCGCGCGATTCCCGGCGCTCGCCGTCACCGTCGCCGTCGCCGCCTTCCCGGCAGCGGGCAGCGGCTGCCACCCGCCCTCCCCACCTCCCCCTCCCCCTCCCCGGTCCGGCGCCTGCGCGCCTCCCGGCCGCCTCCTGCAAGCCGCGGCCGGGTCTCCAGCTGGCCAGGGCACCAGGCCAAGGCTCCAGCCGGTCAGCCGCGGCCAGGTGCCCAGGTCTCCAGGCGAGAGGGTCACGGCCGCCCCGCTGTCGCCGACGCCCGGCCGCCCCTTGCCCCCCTCTTCTGCCGCTAAGAGTCAGAGTTCAAGCTTCAAAGGTGAGAACAGAATACAGAACAGTACCGTATCTGGTTGTTCAATTGCAATTTTCAAATATTCAGTGAATGTCACGTTAGTTCCTAACAAGTAATAATCGCATTGCAATTTGCAACTGCCAAGTAGTACGAAAATATTTTAGTATACGGCTAGTAAGATTTTTACCCTTGTATTTATTTAGTTAGCTCCTCCCTTGATCCGTTCCTGGATCCGCCACTGGAACTAAGAGTAGTTTAACTGGTTAGGTAAATTGCAGGAATTTGTTCCCATGAGTTTAATTTTTCGACCTGACAATTTCTTTTTCTAGAATTATTTTAGGATTTAGTGACATTGTTTTTTCAGTGGTAAGCGACATCGTGCTCCTCGGCAGCGAGGCACCTGTGATGATTTCGCCAAATCTCGAGATCTTTGGACTCAATCTCGAGTGTCTGCGGCTTTACTGTGATTAAAAACAAAGAAACAAAGAAAAGAACACATCTATATGACCTTTACTCAAAAGTTGATGTGAAAATTCACAGTATTAGATACCGCGTCTGTTTAGTACGTAATTTCAAAGGAACTCGATAGTCGATATCAACATTGACAATATCAGATACCGAGTCTGTTTATTAGCACACAATTTCAAAAGATAAGGTGTGTCATATTCACTTTGTAAAATCGAACCCTTTGGAGCAAGCAAGGTTCTGTGCTTCCTGTATTTTGAAACTACTTCTCTCCTCTTTGGTAATCGTTACAGACTTAATTGTTGATTGCTGATTCACAGCAGTGCAATTTTTTTTTGAACGCAATTCACAGCAGTACAGATTGATGTATAGCAGTAGAGACCTCAAACTAGTTGCTAATTGATGACTATATCTCTTGTCTCCTCTTCGGTCTTTGATGCATTGGTGATGTCTTGCACTTTTGGTATTTTGGTTGTTTAATTAATGCTCACCAATTTTATAGTTTTTTACCAAAATATTCCTTGGATTATACCAAATTATTATATATATTAGGAGACTTGGTTCTTCGTACCCTAAGCTAAAATTCTAGATACGCCATTGCAGGCATGAAAGGCTACACCCCATTAATCTGTACTCTGGTGTGCTTGATCTTGAATGTGCGTATGTGCTTGAATACTAGTCTGTCAGTCGACTTGAAGAAATTGTATAATTGTTAAGTTCCTACTGTTGTAGGGGTCCTGTAGTGAAAAACAATTGGTTGATCTGTTAATTGTTTGTGCCTGCCGGTGAATAGATACTTCATACTTGATTACTTGCTGTGATGCAGTCCTCATTTTGCTTGTGGCTTCGTCCTGAGTGGATAACATTGGCTACAGCAAAACAATTGGCAACAAAACCCAACTTAGAGGCGGCTAGCATTTTGGGCCGACCTCACCCTTCACATCGCCTCATTCCTCACCTTGACTGCATGGTGGCACCTCCAGATTGAAGCAGAGCTGATGGTGCCAGTTCCCTGAGTCTGCTTGTTGCTCCCTGACGGTTTCATCCACACCTGTGGTGGACCAAGCATTGCCCACAGTGAGCCCCCTTGTTCCCCTCCGTTCTGTACTCTTGGCATGCCAGATTTTTCATTTGTTTCTATAAAAACTGGAAGCAAAATTGTTGTGCTGTGTGTTAAATGGAAACATAATTTCTGTGGGTGTGATAAATAGAAACGAGACTATTGTAGGTATGTTAAATGGATTGCCCTGGTTGTATACAACGGTGAGATTTTCTTCTTTTTGTTGTTTCCTTTTGCCCTTCATACATGTTTTATATCTATTTCTTGTCAGTAAACTGCACCTGTTCTGCATGTACTTTCATTTCTCGTTTGTTTATAAGAATTCAGATGATTATTTACCCAATGAATAAACAATAAACATGAGTTTGTCTGGGATGATGCACATATGCAAACCTCTAGGTTGGTTTTGTTGCCATGTTGTTTTGCCGTAACTGATGGTATTCACACAGGACCCAAGCCCCGAGCCCCAAGATACAGCAGTGATGGACATTGAGCGATGCAGGATATGGTGGCCACGCCAGGAGCTGCAGCTCAAGCACAAGCCTTTCTCACCGAGGTTCATCCTGTTCGGATGGTTCTTCAGCAGTGCTGGTTCTATCGACATCGTCATCTCTGCAGTTGTGCCCCAAGATCACATCCTGCGCTCTTTTGCAACACTTGACACCCTCCAGGTCAGCATTGATGATTCGGGTTAAACATAGTTTACCATTGTTGCTTCATTATTGGGCATTTTTTGGTAGATGCATGAACTCATATTCCAGTAATCTATGTGCCAAATGCAGTATTGCGAGATTCCCTTGTAAAATCTTAGTTGAAGGTGAGGAAGTCGTCCATTTTGTATTTTAATCCCAAAGTAACGAGCTGCTTTAATCCAATTTAAAGTATTAAATGTAACTGAGGAAGATTTATGGTGCAGTTATAAGTTTAGTTTCTCTTCAGAGGAAAGTAGCCATTGAAAATGTTGTGCTGTCATTTAGATGTCCAATCTAGTTTACTGTAGTTTATTGAATGATATTGTTATTTTTTCTCTAATATAGAAATAGACCTATTGTAATGAAGGGTCAAAGGGGCGAATTCTAGTATCTATTTATAAATGTGCACCCAAGAGGAGTTTCTGTTCCTTTCAGAGCCACCAACCATCAGTAAAAGAATAAAGTGGGACTGTGTGCTACTACAAGGCCCAGTTGATTTGGCTAGTTGCTTGAGTGTCTACAGATGATGTTCTGTTATATTTGTTGATTTGCTGTTAAAGAACAAAGAGTTGTGCTTCACAACAGCCGCGGTATGGGAGGGGTTAGGGAATTAAGTGGCTTAGGAATTGAAGGGCTATGGCTCCTGTCCTGTATGTTGTTTTTTATTTTGACATGCATAAATCAAATCCTCCAAGGTTGTGTTTTTCAGCAGAATTTTGGTTCCTTCTTCTAGCATGAAGAAAACGTTGAAGCTCTAGCGCTAAAATAATTTTAGCAATTGACAGTTAGCTACCTTTACTGGTGATAACTTTTACTCATGCAAATACTACTTAGCCACTTCTTCTGGTGATAGCTTTTCCTCATGCAAGTACCGCTTCCCCCTTGTCATGGTCTTTCCTTTTCGTCCTACATCCCCTTGTTCACTCTTCTCTGTTCTCACCCAGTCACCTTCCTCCTTCCTCTCCTCTGGTCCTCCCCTGCTTCCTCCACGAACTCTGGTGCAGTGGTGCCTAGGCGGTGCTTAGCACATAGCATTTTTTTAGAAGTTGGTCCTATCTTTACCATGCATTTGTACTAAACTACTTGTTCTTGAGTTGTTAAAGAATTTGTTTTGAGGCCCATCTCATCAACTCCAGAGGTTTGCTTTGCTATGTAATGCTTGTCCTTTTTCCTTGCTTGGGGGGAATTCCAGTAATCTACTGCTGAAATCATGTTATAATAATCTGTTTCATTTAATTTTGCAACATGCATGTTGAAAGGCACAACCTATGTTTTATGCTCATCTACTGATGTAGCTGCTAAAATTGTCCAAAGGAAAAAAAACTTGCTGCTAGAGTATGTTTATCTTGGTTGCTTATATTTTTCACAGCTGCTTTTCTCAATGTTGTCTCTCATGTTAGACCATCGTCCTTTCCTCAAATAAAAGGATGCCAGTAAGCCTACAAGAATCTGCTGCATTTATCATTCTCGGGGATTGTGGCCAACACCCCCCTAAAGAGTTAGAAGAATACTGCTTTAATAAATTAGAGCAGCTGCCCTTGGATGCAAAATTTGTTCAGAAAGAACATTTTGGCACAAGAAGAAACAATGCCATGATTGGATCAGTTGGGAATGGGGATCAGGGTCCAAGTTATGAGCATAGAAGATGGGGATGCGATTGTTGTGTGTTAGATGGTTTTCTGGATGCTTGCAGAAAGTCTGCAGTCAAAGAGGGCAGTTGGGTGCACTTGTGTTGGAAGTTTGGAAAAAACTTCAAGAGCAACCTGAATCAAGTTCCAGTTCTTCACCATTTGTATCTTGATGGCCAACAGATTGAAAACAATCGTTGCCACGTATGTAAGTCAAGGCTCTGTTTGTAATATCCTTGTATTCACATTTTTTTGAACTGTCATGTTTTTACACCTCTCCAGTTATTCGTTTGCTCTGACAAATTGATGAGATATTTTATTCAATTTATTCTAGGTCATACTATATGAGGTTCCGACAATTGGCAGAAACCATTTTTCACTGGGTTTGGATGCACCTCGTAAGTTGAATGTTTCTTTCAAAAAGCCAAATTGGATAAATGATCTACAAAAGCAACCAGCATTTCTTGATTTGGTATGTGCATGAGTGGTTTTGCATGTTATTTGTTCCTTTTTTTTTGGTTAGATGGTCTATTAAGTCAGTTCATGTTTGTTTGAAGGATTCAATTGTTTTGGCGCTTAATTGTTCAAATGCAGCTAGACTGCCAGACACTCAGGAATGTTCTACCACAAGCTCTGGGGCTTATTTCATCTTTGCATCTGTGTAAGCACTATTGTTAACCTTCTCCACTCTGCTCCTTTTGTCGGCTCTTACCTTGTTACTTGCTTATTCAGATATGATGTCTTAGTTCAAGTAACATGGCACTGCGTGGGGATATTTTTGGCTTCAGCATCAACTATTCTCTACATCGTGATTCTAATATTCCGGAAATGTTTAAGCCATATGCCCCAGTACTTGATGCTTAATAAGGTTTTCAGACATTCATGGAATAACATTCATCTTCGCAGCTGTCAAATTCTCTACTGGCCAATTGTCCTCCAAGATGCTTCCCTAAGGTAGATTAATAGTGGATCCGTAGCTTCTTAATCTGCACTGTAACTTAAGTCACCATTTTAATCTGTTGTGACATATTAGCATAAAATTTTGTGCTACCCTTACAAGTTATTAACATATACCAAGGTAACAACATCATGATTCTTGTTATTACTAATCTTACATGGTTATTTTAATATGCAAAAGAGAGTTTACTGGTTCATTTCCATTTTGTTGTTTCATGTGATCTTTGTATTATGAATATTCAAGTGCATTTACATTCAGTACATAGTAGTTATCATATACTCAAGTGCAGATTATTGAAAATACTAAGCTTCACTTAATTATTATCGCTCAGCTCCACTGTGAATGTCGAATATGCACACAAAGCTGCAATTCGGAAGCATGCATTGTGGTCAAGTGTCATTGTGGATCTCCTGATGGGTTTTGTCCTTGGAGCAGCATTCTTGTTAAATACAGAGACTATTTGTATTTGGACTATTGCTCTCGTCCACCACATGACAGAAGCAATCTTGAGATCCGGTTGTGTGTGGCTGATGGGTGTTCCAGCTGGTTTTAAGCTGAATACAGAGTTAGCAGAGCTCTTAGGCATGATTTCTCTTAATGCAGTTCAAATTTACTCTACCCTTTGGTTCTTCGTGGGAGGCTACCTCAGGCATATAATTCAAGGCATTGCAGTCTCTGGAATTATTTTAGGTCTGACAGCTCCAGTTTCATTCTTTATTGACATTATCCAACTTGCTACGTTGCATGTTACCATGCTTCACTGGTTAATCTCATCATTATATTCAAGACAGATTCAGACAGTAGCATCATTGTGGCGTCTTTTCAGGTAACATACTCTTGGTGCACTCATGTGGTACTTGTTGAATAAGAGGGTACTAACTGCAACATATGTTTATTACTGAACGACTGACAAGTTGATCAATTGCTAAACATTAGCTTTGATATCACCTTTTTCTCTGTAGTTTGACTTTGACAAAAAAATGTTTGGTTATACGAAATAAATGGTACCAGATGCATCCTTGTCTATTTGAATTTTGGCGCCTGTCTGACTGTATTATTTTATGATACATAAACATGAGGGATTTGAATATACCTAATTTTGTGGTTCTTAAATCCTTAACATGACACAGAGCTGAGCTAGTTTGGGAAACAAAAAGGTTCGGGTTGAGGGAACTGCCAAGTTATGTGTACATGGAAAAGCGAAAGCACATTCTTGACTAAAATCCTAATCATCCATAATATAAAGTAAAACCCCTGGCTAGATCACTGTCCCCAACTAATGAGACAACTTCCACGAATCTAGCAATAGGAATGGGAAAATTGGTTCCATAGCATCAAAAGATCATCACTTTGGATGTTGCCATCAGAATATCGGTGTTCTGTAAAATACAAGGGGCAGAATGAGTCCATTTCAAATTCTAGCACTCTGTTACCTCCAAGACTGCAGGATGTTCTCCACTCCATTTTGAGCTGATGTATAAGGGAAATATTTTGCCCTTTGGTCATTGCACTGAAACTTGGGCATTGAGAATGGGTTGGTCAAACAGATTGACCATGGCTACCCTCACTGGCGGTGATGTCGACCCCTACGGCAGCCAGTGACCGACCTGGTTCGCCGTGCTGATGATTCACAGGGGGAGGCTCTGGGCTGGTGGTTTGAAGGAGAGGTCGGTAGCACTGTAGCAGCACTAATACGTGACAGTAGTGACATCCTCGATTCCGGCTTGGTCTGTGAGGGTATCAATGTAAAAGGGGTTCAAATGAAGCACGGGGAAGGGAATCATGAGGACGGCACTGTGGGCCGAGGTTGAGGAGCCCCTCAATGTCCAGCACTGCCAGGAGGCCATGGCCTGCCTGCAGCGCAAGATGTCAAAATGGAGCTCTGCCAAATCCTCCGCTTTGTCTACGAGAAGATGGTGCTTGATGGTGCTTGGCACCACTGAGATCTAGTAGTTCCACACACTCTTGGCCCAGCATGCATGTCTGCTGGTGTCGCTCCGTGCAAGGGTCCCTGGGTATTTTTAAATAATAGCTATAATTAATCAACTATTCTCATCCCATCCACTTTGATCCATCCAACTAAACAGAAAAATGGCTCGTCCCATCCATCTAACCAAACATGCATCATGGATATCCTTATCCCAATACCCATGGATCACCATATCCTATCAAATTTCATCCTTCAACCAAATGCACCTGTAATGGAGTGGTAAATTTGGAAAGCCTCGTTCTTGCCATGGTATCTTACAGAATGTTGATTGGTGATATTTCTTAAAGTGATTGTCTTTTGATGCTCTGGAACCAATTTTCCTTAAAATTGTCACTGGATGTTGGAAATAAATATTTCACTATAAATTACAGATTTTCTTTGCCAGATTACAACTATATCAAGAAGGATAAGTTTGACTGTGATTAGTTTTCACTTCTCCTCATGTATAGAAGCTAGTAGTGGAGCCAGATAACTTAATGTGTGTAAAAGCATAATGTTTGCACCATAAAAACTTAGCTAAATCTTTTTAATATTATTTCTTTCTTATCATTTTTATTTTCAGTTTTTTTCATATCTGCTTCAAAAGTTTGCTAACACTTGCTTATGCCATAACAGAGGGCGCAAATGGAATCCTCTTAGGCAGAGGTTAGATAGTTATGACTACACAGTTGAACAGCACGTGGTTGGTTCCCTGCTGTTTACACCAGTCCTACTTCTTATACCTACAACTTCTGTATTCTATGTATTCTTCTCTATCTTGACAACAACGGTTATCTGGGTGTGTGTGATGCTGGAAATTGTCATCGCTGTAATCCAATCCACTCCTTATGCTGAGTTAACTCTATGGGTGATGAGGAGACACAGATTTCCTGCTGGATTATTTTTCCTTCATGTGCCTTCAAGTGGACATACTTCTGAAGGTGGCGACCTATCAGCCCATCCAATTGGATGTTGCAATGAAAGGAGAAAGGAGGATCTAATCGACAAACTGTCAGAATCATTAGTTTCAGAACTTCACTGCAGCTATGCCACTCTTGGTAAAATGTTTCTCTTGACTTTTTCTTAGACCATTCTTAGTTGAATGGTTGATACATTCTTTGTTGGATACCTAATTTACAATAAATGTCAGCAGCAAAATGTCCATGTCATTGTACATGCCTAGTTTCTGTTTATTTGAATCATATATATTAAGACTTGTAGTTTACAACAAACTGAAGCCCAAATATAAATAGCTTGCACAACTTTCAAATAGTTCTATTTTGTGACCTAGCTAGATAAAAATGTGGTGTTCGTATCACCAATCTTCATGACTCGTAGCCAAATATCCCTGCCCCAACTTAATTTTTCTATGGTCTAATTTTAGGGTAAGAGGACACCACATTTTTGTGATGTGCTCTGTTCATATCACCAATAGTGTGCTTGCTTTTTGTCAATAGAATGCATCTTGCAGAGGCACTAGCCTGCAGTTGCTTTTTTGCTGTTCCACTTGCTGGTAATCTTCCTAACATAAAGGATGATATGTGCAGTTCAAGTAATCAGATCAAATTACGAGAGAGTTTTCAACAGGACTGGTTACTCTTTTTGCAAACAATTGGCATATGGGATCCTTAGCGGTGAAAGGTATAGCACAATCTATCAGTTTGATTTTTACCCTTTTGATGACATTTGTTTTAAACTCCTATGTTTCTTTGTTCAGGGTGCCTTCATCGCTGCATCTGCAGCCGTCTCCCTCATTTACCTGGATGAACATTGGTATTATAGAGTATTGGATGCACTGCTATGTTTGTGTCCTTCAGTGTGCACCAAAGAGGTGATTCAATGAAGTTTTGCATTAGCCTTCTGTTTTTATTTCTTAATTTAGCAACATGATGAAAGTTTGTTGTCCCATCTTTTATGCAAAGTTTGTTGTCCCATCTTTTATGCAACACTAATATGGCAAAAATAGCAATTTTTTACCGCATGCCACCAATTTTTTATCTGGTCATGCTTGTCTCTATACACCAAATAAGCATAGTATGAAATATATTTCATTCATGATGACTCAATGATACTTGTATTGTAAATAACTAAATATGAATAGTTTTTATGTAAACTTAGTCAGATTTTAGATGATTTGGTTTAGGGCAAACTAGAATGACTTTCTTTTTGGAAGGGATGGAGTACTCAGCTGTCATATTGGAACCTTCATCCGTGCATCAGATTTTATACGACCAGAGCTGTCACATTTGAGCTGATCCATTTTCTCATACGATTGTCATACATTCCATTTCTTGTTATATAGTTTTAATTTGCAGTTTGGATTTACGAACAAGATCTCACCAATTGCTGATATTTTCAGAGGTCCATGACGATTGCATTTGAATGAACCTTGGTTCATTTCTGCGGTTTTGGTTTCACTAGAGGTTTTCTTTTATAGTGGTGGTTAACTGTTCTGGAGGCAAGGGAGGGTCATCTTTACACTCATGGAGCCTTTTTCATTTTAACAGTAGCGGTACAAGATTTTAAGTCAGCTGTAATTTTATAGTTATATGGGATTTGCACGATTAGCTGTGTTTTCATGAAAGAAACTGAATATCAGCTAGATTGACGTGTGAGAGAAAACAACTCATGCTCTGCTACAAAGATGCTTCACTCAAACCTCATTGTTGATTCACTCTAATAGCTTTTTGCAGATGTCGGGTATCTGGCATGCTGGCACCCATGGTAGCAGGATATTTTCTTTTCAAATATTTGGGACTAACTGACCTTGCTTACCCAAAAAGCCGAGTAGCTTTATTAGCTTGATATATATACTATGCATTGGTGATATTTTGGACAATGTATACGAATCGAGAAGTCGTAGCGTTCTAGCGAGCTGTCCAATTTTCCACTTTAGATCATTCGTTCGCGGCCCTTAAATAACAAATAAAAAATACGACTCTGCTAAGGATGTCATTTATTAATATGACACTTTCAAACAAGTTCAGAAACCATAAAAGTGCATTTTAAGAGTTTTAAAAACCTATAAATTCATGTCCACTGCAGCCTTTGCGTGGGGAAAAGAAAATGTGATGTAGTGCATGGATCTAAGAATCAGTGGCATGCAAACAACCGGCAGATCTAAGAATCAGATGGCATACAACCGGTGTTGCACTGCCCTGGGTGATCCAGGAAATTCTATTGATGTGGCGATTTTGGATATGGAGTCAGAGTGTTGGATTAGCCTATAATCTTAATTGTCGCTTGCGCTTTCCAAATAACAACTGTCGATAATTATATTTAATCTAATTTTTTTAAATAGTATCATTAGAAAGATTTTTTTAATCTAATTTTTTAACAAATTTATTTAGAGATGCAAATGTTGCATGTATTTTCTATAAATCGAGTCAAATTTATGACACACACCAATGATGTACAAAAGTAGCTAAATTGGTAAATTTAGCTATCCTTTTGGTTAAATTTTTTAGAGATGCTTTAACTACATAGAATTTCTTTTTCCCTGGTCGCTACCCACAAGTACGAAAACGGAGACAAGATAACGCGGAACACGCTGGAGGTGGATTCCGACGACACGATCTACAGCGTCATGTTCTAGGTGGAGGAGATGACCGCCGTCCCACCCGCCCTGCAGAAGCCCACCTTCAACGCCAAATCCGTCCACCACGACACCGCCGGGACGCTGGCGGAGAACGAGCATGCAGGAGTGGAGGATCAGCGACGCCGGCAGCCCGTGCGTGGAGAGGAAGATGGATAAGCTCGACGCGACGATGGCGGACTACAACGTGAAAGAGGACTCGCTGATCAAGCTGTATTTATGGACATGGAGTTTGCCTTCATGGAGTATGTGGAGAGGCGGAAGGCCAACAAGGCTAAGGAGATCGCCGCCCCCGGCGAGCAGCAGAAGCTCACCGACGAGGAAGAAAAGTGACCCGGCCGGCCAGATCCGTCTACCAACACGTCGTCGTCTTTTAATTTCTCAAATGGAAGGGATGGTGGTTACGGTTACAAATATTCTAGTATAACAGTGGGATATATGCATGGTAGTTATAGTTAGAATAATAGTGAGATATTCTAGTAATGTATACTCCCTCGGTCCTAGAATAGAGTGTATTC
>Ga0182004_10003933_pt1 | contig 11891 bp, 12 predicted proteins | sample Sormic07211540_1_FD_120479 | JGI IMG/M metagenome (GOLD analysis project Ga0182004, IMG submission 120479) | Endophyte microbial communities from Sorghum bicolor roots, Mead, Nebraska, USA - 072115-40_1 MetaG | ecosystem: Host-associated > Plants > Roots > Unclassified | place: USA: Nebraska...
CCTGGAGGAGAGCATTTTGCCATAAAAGAGCCATCGTCTGCACAAAAGATCCTCCACCCCTTCGCCTCCTCGGTCAAACCGCCTTTCTCTCTCCTACTCTTCTCCCTCCCCCCTTCCCCGGCTCTCCCTCTTCTCTCTCTAAAAAAAGTAGCGCCCGGAGAACCGAGAGGCTGGACAAAGAAAGGCGGAAAGAGGGAGCAAAATCTTGCTTTGTTGGGAGTTTCTTTCCTCCGGTTCCGACTCCTTTGTTCTCCATAGGGTTCTTGGGTTGGTGGAATGGAAGCTCAGCAGCTCCATTTGTGCCCCCGAGATCTTCGTCGTCGTTCCCCTCGTGTGTAGTAGCCTTTTGGTAAGGTTGGTGGAAGCAGGGCCAGGCACACAAGAACATCGATAAAGGGAGTCCCCCGTTTTTTAGCTCTTCGTGTTCTTGTAGGAGGAATTTCCGTTCACATGATCCGTGCCTGTACCTGACGGCCTTGTCGCGCTCTGCTGCTTCGCTTTCGGGGAGAAGAGGACTCGACTCAAATCATCTGGTGTCGGAGACGTCGGCCTTCCCAGTTCAGGTGCCAGTTGCAAGTCCTCTCCTGTTCTATTTTGATGACTGTAGCTTGTCTTGCATCTGTGTTTATGTTTATGATGAAGGCGGATAGGTCGGCATAGAATTTTGCTTTTGTTCTTCAGAGCTGTTGAGGTTTGATGAGATCGTTTGGGGATCGCAAAGTTCGCGTCTTTGGATTTTATTTTTCTTATATCAGTTGCGGCGATTCAGTGCTTTCTTGGGGGGAAGTTTGCCGCTTGGTTTGCAATTTACTTGCTTGGGCTGTAATATCGGTTCTTCATTCTGCATGCGAATGTGTGTTTTCGGTCACTCGTTAATGAATCTTCTGGAAAATTTGGTAAAGTTGCAGTTTACTTTAGGTGATTTGGCAACTCTTCAACTCCTGTATTTGACTTGTGTGTCATCTCTATTTATTTTAGTTGACGTTTGTTTACTGGATTTAGTTGGTCTGTGTGCTACCGGCCATATACGGTTTATTTGGTTTTTGTGTTCTGCCTTTTGACTAATTTCTTCTGCTATATGATCCCGATTGGTTTTTAACTTTTGTTTTCCTCGCCATGTAAAGAGAAAAAGAAAATGATTTTTTTTACTCAATTTTACTACCGGGCAACCTAATGTTTCAACATGACTAACGTGATACGTATTACACGGCACTCGTTTCAGTTGCGAGAGATTTCTGGCATGGCCGGCGCAAGTAACCATGGATCCCTCATGGACGAATGGTTGCCGCCCCCTACACCAAGCCCAAGAACACTCATGTCAAGCTTCCTGAATGAAGAATTCAGCTCCGAGCCATTCTCTGGTTTTTTCAGTGAACATGGCACCAACAAGCCCCATGATCAATCCGAAAAGAGCAGAGAAGTTGTGAATTCGAGCGAGGAGGTCCCTGCTCATGCTGTCAATGACCCATTTCAAAAGGGTTTCTCCCTGAAGCCAAATTTGTTCAGTGCTAATCATAAATCAAACTCCAATGGTGGTTTGGCGGAGCGCAGGGCTGCGAGAGCAGGTTTCAGCGTCGCAAAAATTGATACTTCTCGAGTTGGTTCATCAGCAGTTATTCGATCTCCTGTGTCAATTCCACCAGGTCTAAGTCCAACTACACTTCTTGAGTCTCCTGTGTTTCTCTACAATAAAATGGTATGTGGTATTTCCTTAATTGGTTTCTTGTGCTCTCAAGATTTGTATGTTACACTATTATCCAAGGTTGAAATAAAGTCATAACTTGAGCAAGCACTGAAGACTTTCATATTGCAGTTTTCAGACATTGAATTTGGTCCAGTATAGAAGAACATTGATTGGTGCCTACTGTATAGAACATTATTTTCTGCAGTATACTTATGCATGTGACTACAGCACCGATTGCACTGTGCAAAACATTGTCATATTAGAAATATAGTCCTCTGATTGGTGTCTTACAAGCTTGGCTTCTGTTTTGATTCTATAGCTGCTAATTTGGACAAACACTTACGAATTCATCTCTGTGCCTGCCCTTTAATATTTGCCATGCGGACTTAACTGAATTGGTTATGATATATTGCAGGCACAACCTTCTCCAACCACTGGCACGTTGCCATTTTTGATGGCTACGAATGATAAGTCAACAATACCACCAGCTGCCAAGATAACTGAAGATTCTCCATTTGATAATGATGTGTTTTCTTTCCAACCCCACTTAGGTTCTGAAGCAACAGGTTTCTCTACTGCAGAAAAGGTGATTTCCTTGATTGTTAGTGTCTACATATATTTTCCCTCCTTTTTGCAGTGCAGTGTTATAGTACTAATTGGCTTCCTTCTAATGCCAACCTCACCACCAAAATATCCTCTTTTTGTTTTTTTGTATAAAATACCTTTTAATTGATTCATGTGCCTGAAAGAAGTTTTGATCTACAGGACTATGGCGCCTATCAGCAAAAGCAGTCCTTGTCGAATATTCATCAGCAGGAATCCAGTCTTCAGTCAAGCTTTACAGCAGTCAAGGATAACACTAGTGCAACAATTGTTAAAGCGAAGACGTCTAGCTCCATGTTCAGTGATAGTCACTATTCAGCTGACCAACAGCAAGCTGACGAGACAAATATAAAGGTGCAAGGCAAAGGTGTCGAGGCTAGATCAGCTGCTTTTCTTCCTGTATCAGCGCATAGTGATGCATCTCTCTTGGAGTCTCAAGATGCAGTTGATGTCTCGTCAACACTGTCTAATGAAGAGGAGAGGGCAACGCATGGTACTGTTTCTATAGAGTGTGATGGTGATGAAGATGAGACTGAATCCAAAAGAAGGTTAATATTGTCCATCAGTTAACCACTTAAGACTTGATGCAGACATTGTACTGAATTCACTGATACTCTTTTTTTTCAGGAAGCTGGAACTAGATGCTTTAGGAGCTACTGCTATCACTACTACCTCCACCACCAGTACCATTGACATGGGGCCTGGAGCCTCAAGAGCTGTCCGGGAGCCTAGGGTTGTTGTTCAGACCACAAGTGAGGTAGACATTCTTGATGACGGTTATCGGTGGCGCAAGTATGGGCAGAAGGTTGTTAAGGGCAATCCAAATCCAAGGTCACACTTTCACTACCATTTCTTACACTGATTAACTGTATTCCTCCATCCCCTGAAATTAGTAACATTGATTCACCTGTCTGCAGGAGCTACTACAAATGTACACACCCAGGATGTTCAGTGCGCAAGCATGTGGAAAGAGCATCACATGATCTGAAATCAGTCATCACAACATATGAGGGAAAGCACAACCATGAAGTTCCAGCAGCCAGAAATAGTGGGCAAGGCAGTTCTGGTTCCGGCAGTGCTCCATCTGCACCACAAGCTGGTGGTTCTCACCGTAGGCAAGAATCAGCACAAGCCAGCTTTGCTCACTTCGGCACGACCAGTCCTTTCGGCTCCTTCGGTCTCCCACCGAGCAGACAGTTGGGACCAACAACTGGCAATTTCCGCTTCGGGATGGTTCCGCCGGGCATGACGATCCCAATGCCCTCTCTAGGATCACTTGCCCCTACAAAGATGGTAGGAAGTTCATCAAGCATGCAGGGGTACCCAGGGCTTATGATGCCAGGAGAGCCCAAGGTGGAGCCTGTCTCGCAACCCCTCTTCCCAATGGCAAATGCATCTCCACCAGCTTACCAACAGATGCTGAGCAGGCCTCCTTTTGGTCATCAGATGTAAATAAATAGGAAAGAGAAAAAGGATAGATTTGGTTCAGCTTGTATACATGATAGCGACACTGCAACATGGCTTTGTTCTAGTGTTCATGGATCGTCCAATTCTTAGCTTTATTTTATTTTTCTGCTCACGCATTTCTTTGAAGCAAAGAATGCTGAGGATGATAACCTGTCCTGCTGTTGTAATCAGGGAAAGGATACCTTCGTCTTTTTGAGACTATCGAAATTGGAAAACGATCAATCAAAATTTCTGGTTGTGAATACAAATCTGTGGAACTGTGCTGCCAGGCTTACTTGGTTATTATTATTGTTCTTTCTAGATAATGGAAAAGTTGTAGCTTCAAACCTTTTCAAAGGAAAACATCAGTCCACAATTGTTACAACTTACAAGTACTCTTAGAGTTTAACATTATCACGGAAAATTAGTACTCTCTCCATCCCAAATTATAAGGCATTACAAGAATTTTGTAGGGTCAAAGCATTTTAAGTTTGATCAAATTTATATGATTAGATAATAACATTTATGATATTAACTATGTATCATTAGATTCTTTATTAATTATATATATTTTCATAGTATACCTATTTGATGTCTAAATTTTATTATTTTTTCTATAATTTTGGTCAAAATGCTTTAGCCTTTCAAAATTCTTGGAATGACTTATAATTTAGGATGAAGGGAGTAGAACTGGTTACATTTGAAGCTGGAGACTGCAGGTCAGCAGTAAAGCCGATAGTTTTGAAATGGAGCATAAACCGCTTGTATTTATCGTTGCTGCTTCAGGTATTTGACGCCTGTAACTGATGAAAATCAAGTGTTCTCCCTTTCCCTTTTGAGGGAAACGACTGGTATACGTTCGAAGCACCGAAAGTGAAAATAGACCAAGAAACCGATCAGGTGCCGGCCGATGCGTTTTAACCGCAATTCTGTATGGATTCGCAGGCTGGTTGCCACTGCCTGACGCCATGGAAGACCTTGCTGTTCCTACGAGTACTGAAACCCTGAAGACTGTGTTGTCGCCAAGTCTCCATGCATGTCCATGGGGGCACGGAAGAATCAAGGTGCATTTTGACATATACTAACGATTCAGGTTATATAAGTGCTCGCATGCCGGTTTGCACCGGTCGTAGGCGACGGCGGGCACGTGTGCAAGCGCCGCCAACCACAAGTAATCTACTCTACGCGGGGTTCCTCGTCACGGAGCCGTCGAACACGACGACCTCGTCGCCGGTGGCCACACCGTGCCACTCGAAGGACCGCGACTCGTCCATCACGCTCTGTCCATGTATGAAGAAGTAGGCGCCGTCGCGCGGGAGCGGGAACGGAGCCCCCACGCCCCGCGCGCGCTCCAGCTCCGCGCGCAGCACCGACACCGCGGCGCGCGCGCCCACGGCCACCTCCATGCGGCCCTCGCCGCACCGCGACACGACGGTCACCCGCAGCGGCAGCGGCGCGGCCTCGCCGCGCCTCTTCCTCTTCTCCGTCCTCTTGTTCTGCGGCTGCTGGTGCTGGGCGCCGTCGAGGAGGGCGACGTGGATGACGGAGCCCTCCACGACGCCGTGCCGCTCGATGCCGCTGCCGCCGCCGTCGACGTCGTCGTCGAGCACGGCGCCGTTGTGGATGAGCGACGTGGCGGCCGCGGGCCAGCCTCGGCGGCTCTGGAGCTTCTCCTTGACGTCCTGCACGGTGTCGAAGTAGCCCACCTCCATCTTGAAGGCCTCCTCGCCTGAGCACACGAAGGTCACGTCCATGCCTTGCCCAGAGGTACCGATCGATCGATCGATCAAGGTCCTACCTCTTAGTGCAGCCATGGACATGGCCCGGCATAAATACCATGGACAGAACAGAATGCACCATGTGTGACTCTCGGATCCATCGTCTCCTCGATCTGTTGGTTACCCGAGAGGATTTGCAGTGAGCACTGAACATGCAATGTGGCGCCATTTTTTTTTATTTTAAAAACGAAGTTTTTTTTCCGATCTCTACATACGTTATGCATGTAATGACTAATGTGGCGCCATTGCCCACATTGGCCTTCAGAAGTTCAGACTGTACTCATCATGACCAGGCGCTTGCATCTGATCATGCAAAATTGCAGTGATGCAAATGAAGCTATTGTGACACTGTCCTTTGCCTTCGCTCACAGACTTGGCATGGCTGCTCCTAGATTGTTCGGCGTGCTTTTTTTCTGCTGTAGTAGTACCCTAGCGCAGGAGGGAGCATCTCATGTTATTATGTTCTCATGAGCAACTTGTGACAGAACACAGTTGTTTTGCCTGGTAGCTCTGTCTCTGTGTGTTCTCTGCTGGAAACACACGTTTTAAACGAATCCTACAGTTCCAAAGGGGTCACTGAAGTCTGGCGCCTTTCGGTCCTTTGGGCCTGTCGGACCATAAAATGCATCTTACAGAAGTTGTCTTATACAGTTCAGAGCCCAATCCCATATGGTGGAGGCCCACACGTTTCCTCTTGCGAGGTCAACCTTCTTTCTATTATAGGAGTATATAGAATATAGAAAATGATAGCCTACCCTCCGGCCGGCCGGCATGGCAAGTTGAAGACAGCAGCACAACTCCTTCCGACGAGGCGACCCGACCTCCCCGCAACAACATCGCCGGATAGCAAAACCTTCCGTCCCGTCGGAGGATGGCTTCCACCGGCGCTGGAGAAGGCAACAAGACGACTGCCGGGAGCAGCCTCCACAGCAAGACCCTCCTCAAGAGCCAATCACTGTACCAGGTAGGTAACCCATCCGAAGCACCAAGCAATGTTTCATCCCACCGCTCGTCTCGTCCGTCCGGCGCCGGCGCGCGCTCACCGATTACCTTGCTTCGCTTCGTCTAGTACATACTGGAATCCACCGTGTTCCCGCGCGAGCCGGACTACCTGCGGGAGCTCCGCGTCGCCACCGCCACCCACCCCATGTGAGTCACGCCCGGACCCGCTACCTGCTCGTCGTTCCGTACCTTGTTTGCACGGTAGGTGTTCGACGTCTGCCTGGATGCGCTGTGACTGTGACGCGCTGCATGCAGGGCTGGCATGGCGGCGTCGCCGGACGAGGTGCAGCTGCTGGGGCTCCTGATCGAGATGCTCGGCGCCAAGAACGCCGTCGAGGTCGGCGTCTTCACCGGCTACTCGCTGCTCGCCACCGCCCTCGCCCTCCCTGACAATGGCAAGGTCAGTGTGCGTGCTGCGTGGCCACTTCACTGCGATTCTGCAATCTGTCTGTGTCTAGTGTTGCGCGCGGCATGTTCCTTATTGTATCGTATTTGTGCCCTTGGTCGCCGTGTTTTGGCGCGGCAGATCGTGGCCATCGACGTCACCCGCGAGAGCTACGACCAGATAGGATCGCCGGTGATCGACAAGGCCGGCGTGGCGCACAAGATCGACTTCCGCGTCGGGCTCGCGCTGCCGGTGCTGGACCAGATGGTGGCCGAGGTGAAGACAAATTACACAGCAGAACCACATCCATCCATCCATGTGCAGATGTTGTTGCGGCGCAGAGAGATGACGCCGGCCGCCGCTGCGATTTTTTGTCTGTCTTGCAGGAGGGGAACAAGGGCAGGTTCGACTTCGCCTTCGTGGACGCGGACAAGGTGAACTTCCTCAACTACCACGAGCGGCTGCTGCAGCTGGTCAGGGTCGGGGGCCTCATCGCCTACGACAACACGCTGTGGGGCGGCTCCGTGGTCGCGTCCCCCGACGAGCCGCTCGCCGCGGCCACCAGGGAGTTCAACGCCGCCATCGCCGCCGATCCCCGCGTGCACGTCTGCCAGGTCGCCATCGCCGACGGGCTCACGCTGTGCCGCCGCGTCGCCTGATCCCCCGAAATGCAGAGCTGTGGGCTGTCGGCTGTGGCTGACACTGCTCTGTACTGAAAATGGCCATGGTGTGTAATAACGAACCGGTCTTGAGCGAAAATAAATCCACCAGCCTGCTTGCGTATGTCATCAAAATATCATGCTTAACCTTGGTATTAAATCTTTGTTCAGCCGGTTGGCTGGGGTGACGGCAGGCCGGAGACGCCAGTGACGAGGCTTTGGCGCACGGGCGATGTGTATGCGGCGTTGCCCTTTTCCTTCTTTTAAAGAAAAGCTTAACTCATAACTGAATTACAAACACATAAGGTGACGGCAAAAATCAGACATGTCTACCAAGATACATGACACAGAACTCTTAGCTAATAATCTATGCGTATCCACATGCGAACTTCTTCGTTCATGAACGAACTCCACAATGGGATGGTTGATCTCCTCGTCTAGATATTCTTTCACTGATATAATCGTAAGCCATCCTAAACTTGTGCAGCAGCACGTTCGATGCCAATGCCAAACCCTCTTGGCAAGCTATCGTTTCTACTACTTATGGGCGATTATGCCTTCCAACAATGCTCCCCAAAAAATTCCCTTCTCCACCTCTTGTCAATGTAGCAGCGACAAAAAGATCAGAGGTCTTTGCCATTGCTCCATCAACATTTATTTTTGCAGGACTAGACGGTGGGGGTAGCCATCTCGACGATAATGTCGACCCTGTTCGCTTGAGCTTATCGGCAACTCTTTTCAGTCATGAAATAATATTTTTTTCTTAGAATAAATCAACATCAGCTGCAGAAACAATGAGCCAAATAGGTCATGAGCTATTCCAGCTACCTCTCCACAAAGAAGTGCGTGGATAAGAGGCTTTGGAAAACATTCTCGTCACCATTCATCTCGCATGCCAAATCGCCCTTGCTCCTGGACCGTGAATTACCCTTGCTCCTGGGCCGTGAATTCGTTTCTGTAGTTGGGCCCAGAGTGAGCGGAGCAGCGGCCAGCCCAACCACTTCTCCGTGCGGCCCGATTGCGGTAACAGACGGCGGCCGGTGGCCCGGATTCTGCATGACGCCGGCTATTGTGTACTTTGTAGGGCCCGCCAGCTAGGACACGGGCCCCACCAGAAGAACTAGCCGCGTACAGCGAACACCACCGCACAACAACGTCACAACGATAAGGGGAACAAAAAAAATCAGCCCTTTTTCTGGTTTGTTTTGTTTACTGATACTGTCTGTTTCCTCTCGCCTTCCACTCCCTGGATCTCCAGCTCCAGGCGGCCAGGCCCGAGCTGGGGAATTCCGATCCCAACAGCCCCCACCAAGGCCTCGCGCCGATCCCAAGGACTCGTGCCTCCCGTCCTCCGATGCCGCAACTCATCCCATCCGGCTTCTGAAGCCGCGGCCTCCGACGTCAATTCCGGTGGCGGGCGGCATGGATTCCGCCGCCAACAGCGTCGGCGAGTCTGTGGGCGAGTCTCCGGCGCCAGCGCCGGCGCCGGAGCCGCAGACACCGCCGGCCGAACCGGTCACCAAGGGCCGCGGGCTCCGCCGGTGGCGCCGTATCCCGCGCGAGCAGCACCACGAGGGGTCTCCGGCGAGCCCCGGGGCCGGTACCGGCGCAGGTGCTACAGCGGGTGAGGACTTGGCGGCGCAGCTCCACAAGCGGCGTTACGGCCCTGCCGCCGACGAGCCCAAGGGAAAGCAAGACGCGGCGGCTGCAGAGGAGGTCGAGAGCTCGGTCGCGTCGGTGGAGTCCAGCTTCGTGCCGCTGGAGGCGTCCCCACCGCCGGCGCCGGCGCCGGCGCTGACCAGGTTGGACCCGAATCTAGGCCACCTGATTGCCACCGCCGGTTTCTCGGTGGGCGCCGGCGGCGCCGATTCGGACAACAGCGACGACCGCACCAGCAAGTCGTCCACGGCCGCCAGCGCGCCGCGCCACGACTTCTCGTCCGTCGGCTTCGGCCGGGAGCGCGACAGGGCGCGATCCCGCGCCCCCGGCGCCGCTCACGGCAAGGGCATCCGTGCTGCTCGTGTGCGCGGCGCTAGTGCGCGCGTTGCCTCCTCCCCTGCTGAAGCAGAGAATTCTCGCTCCAGCGTCGAGTCCAACCTCCGAAGCTCTAACGCTGCTCATGCGCGGCGATCTAGTTCTGGCGTCACAAGCAACGGTGTTCACAAGGTTCTATTCCCTGATGGTCATCAAAGTGACGACGAACCTCCAAGTGCAGACCTGCGGTATGCTACAGGAGGTTTCTACAAGGAGAATGGGAGTGTAATAGGGAGATTGGCGAACTGTGACTCTGATTCCAACAATCATATCTTTGATGAAGCCAGTGCTGGCAAGTTTGAGAATGGAGGGACTCATTCAGGTTTGGATCCGTATGCTGAGTCGGTGGCGTTGCTTCAGTCGGCACAAGAAGCGCTTGAGAATGGTATGGTTTGGATTCCTCACTACCATCTTAACTTGAGAACTTTTAAATTATTCAACCTTGCCTATTAGAGACTATTAAATTGTATTGGAATGCTGCTTGTTGCATAGCGTCTCATGATTTTGAAGAGACAAAGTTGATTGTTGTTTGGTATGCTTGATTAATTATCTAAGTGTCATAATAGTTCATTACTACTTTTGATGGACATGCATGCATCTTTGATCCTTTAGTTTGCTAGGTTAGGGGTGATGCCCTGGATTTTCTCAATGAGATTAATTAATTAAGGTTTATGACGCGGTCTACTCTATTTGCTGGAATGAAACGGGCAATTGTTGTAAATGAGTAATCATTGATTTATGAGGGGCAACCAATACAGTAATGCTTGGTTTTATAGGATAATCTTTTGATGAACTTATTTGACGCCACTCTCATGCTTCTTTCGTGCTGATGGTGGTTGATCAATAGAGCATCACTGTTTGAATGAGATTGCTCCACTAGAAGAGTTTAGCTAAGAACATCCGGCCTAATGATCCTTGTTTGCTTTTTATTTAAACAATTATTTTACCTTGTAAGATAAGAAGAGCTGATCAAGGTGAAGGCATGCTTTTTGTTTCTAAAACAAATGCAGTAGCTTTGACCTATTGCCATTTTGGTTGACATATCATAGTCATCAAGCAGTTCAAAGGTCATGGTTTTTTTCCCAAGAATACGAAGTCTAACGTAATAATTATCTACCACAATTGTTGATTGCGAAACACCAGCCAGAATTTCCCTGTGCTGTGATATACTTGTGTACTTTAGAATTTTCAGCTGAAAATGAGTAATTTACATGCTTCATAACTTCTTGGAAGTGGAGTATTCGTTGTTGTATTCAGCTAGCATCTTTTCCATGCTTTTATATATCTACTGTAAATTTCGGTGTGCTAGTTAACATCTGCTGCACGGACCACGGTCATAACTCGTCTATATATTTTTATGATCTGATGAAACCTTATTTACCTTTTTCCTATAAAAACTTGGTTTTTGTCCTAAGAAAATCTTCTTTTGGCCCAGTCAAGTATTTTCCATTGACTGTTCCCTTCTATATATATTGCAGAGATCCAAAAGTTTGTGGAAATCAGGGAAGAAACTGATGAAGATTCCACAACTCACCAAAGTGAAATAGAATGGAGCAGCTCTCCTGTAGAAGAATTAAATGAGAAGATAAAGATGCTCGAGTCGAAGCTGGAAGAAGCCACCATGGTCATCAATAAGCAGGATTCAAAAATAATTGAACTAGATGCACTCAGCCAAGTACAACCACAGAATACCATAGCATGTAACAACGATCTGCTGTCTCTACCATCTGATGTAGACCAACTGCTCTTGGAGAAGCTGGAGGCAGAGATTCAGTGCTTTATCCTTACAAGAGCTTGGCAGGATTGGAAACTCCTGACCAAGGATCAATTTGCTCTTAACGAGACACAGAAATCCCTTCTGGCGGATCACAAATCTTTAGAAACTAAGCTGAGGCACGCTGAGAACAGGGCGATGATGCTGGAGGAGATGGTGGATAAACTAGAGTCACAATGCAAGGAGCTCTCCGAGACTTCAGAAGTTCTGAAGCTGCAGGCCAGAGCTAGCAGGGTCTCCTTGTTCTGCTCGGTCCAGTTTGTGCTGCTATGCCTAGCCATGGGGACCCTCCTCGTTCGCTTTCTGCCCTCCTCTCCCGATATTGTACCTACTTGAGGTTAGAGAATTATGCCAGTCAGCCTTTGTGTAGCCATTGTCGAAAGATTGTTTACTGTAAGTTATTAGGCATCAATCGCCTTACAGATTTTCGTTTTTGTACCATCAACTCAGATTTTGCTAGTAATTTCTTTATGAATATGAGTTTACTGGGTTCTCTGGATTCTGAAAATGCCACTTGTGTTCTCTA
>Ga0182004_10003934_pt1 | contig 11890 bp, 6 predicted proteins | sample Sormic07211540_1_FD_120479 | JGI IMG/M metagenome (GOLD analysis project Ga0182004, IMG submission 120479) | Endophyte microbial communities from Sorghum bicolor roots, Mead, Nebraska, USA - 072115-40_1 MetaG | ecosystem: Host-associated > Plants > Roots > Unclassified | place: USA: Nebraska...
ACCAACAGAAATCAACACAAAAGAAAATATGTCTCAGCATGAATGTAAAAGCATGTTGCTAGCCTTATGATGAATTTTAGTTTAATGAAAAATATTATTTTCCTATGTTTCATGAGCACAAAAATTCATAATTAAATCATTTTAGCTCTATTTTCCAGAAAACAATTTTTTTAGGGTGTTACACTTATAGACGATGGTTATGGAAGCAGATCTTAAATCGAACCCAATGGAATGGAATCTATAAACACACCCTGTAAAGTCTAAACTATTCAATATTATCTTGTCTATCATGGTTCAAAAGAATTTTCTATAGCTTTGAACAGAAAAATCTATGTAGATTGAAAAATGGGTCGTTAGCTAGGTTCATCATGAGAAGTAGTTTCATATTATATAGTTATTTTTCTGTGCAATAATACATTTTCATAGCAAATACCAGTAAAATCGTCACATTTTAGATCACTTCGATGTCCTCGATGAGTCATTGACTTGTATTTTTGGAACACATCGCTTAGCTTTGTTCAATATTACCAATGAGCGGACGCGGAGCTGGTCTGTCGCTGACATGAACCAATAGGAAAATTTACGGCGACGTGGCCTGAATGCCTGCCCAGCGTGAGCCTCCGGATTGTTAGGGTAAATTATTTTTCCAATTCGACTCATGCATGGTTTGCAACCTGTGTGCATTTGACTTGCTTCCCTAACGTTGCAACAATAGTATTCATAAAACGAAGCAATTTTTTTCTAAAGCATAGAGAGAAAAATGTAAACTTCTAAAAGAAGGCCACAAGGAGCTGATACACAATACTTATTCTGCTACCTCAAACTTCGACTGTTCTCTAAAATTGTCAAAAGAAAAAAGAGAAGATAGAGGAAAAAACTAAGGACAAATATTTACATAATAATCATCTAAAGTTGGTATTTTTAATTACCACTACAGATAGTGAGCGTGGAGATTCACAAATCAATTAAGTTGGCAATATTAATTACTGCTACTATATATAGTGAGGTATAACTGTTCACTTGAGCTTATCTGCAGAATCTGTCAATAGTGTTTTTCTCTCATAACAAATCAACGAATAATACTTTCAACCATTGCTTTCTAGACAAACGAACACGCTCTGAGTAATACAATGATGTAATATTTTCAGACAAAAAATCTCAAAGTTGGCAACATTAATTACTACTATAGTTGAACACAGAGAGCTAGAAAATACTCCATTTTTCCTATAATGCAAAGTGTTTTAAAAAAGGTAACACAATTTAAGGGAAAACTCAAATAACTTATGTACCCATAGATTATTCTAATTATAGAGTTTCTTCTTAAATCATAACTTTCTTTTTAACAAACCTTGCGAAATCAAAACATAGTCATTACGTATAAATGCATTGTATTTCAATACAAATTTTAGAAGTCACAATACACTTTATTGCAGGGTGAAGGGACAGAGTAATCTAGGGCGTGTTTGCAGCACTACATGAAGGGCAGCCAGGCCCCGTGGCTAGGCCTAGACTAGCCATAGCCAGACTAATGCGGTGCAAGCCCCCTTGTTTGGTGGTAAGCCCGACCCAATAGCGTCTGTGTTTGTTTGTTGGACCAAATAGGAGGTAAGAGGATAGGAAGGCCACCTACTCTATCCATTGGGCTAGACAATCGCTCAATCTAGCCTGGCTTTGAAAAAATGATGTCCCCCATCGTTTTCGTTTTTCTGGGACCTGGCCTAAGTGCTTTAAGCTTTGGACGGGGTGAACTTCGAGGCTGGGCCAGTGACATCAAACACGGGCTGCTGCAGTTGGGGAATTCGGGTCACCCTCCACGCCCACTAGCAAACACGCTCTTAGACTTGACATTATTCACTACTCTTACAACTAGTAAAGTACTCTCTCTGTCCCTTTTTAATTGTCATCGTTGATGTGCGTGCCACAAGTTTGTCTCGATCTACAGAAAATACTATAATATTTATATCTTCAAATAAATTTGTTAAAAAACTAAATTCAAAAATCTTTCTAATGATACTAATTATGTATTATAAATATTAATATTTTTTAATATATAATTGTCGACACTTGTTTTTTAAGGAGCGCAAGTAATAATTAAAAAGGACGAAGGGAATACTAGAGAAATCTACGGATACTAAAAATACAGATATTTACAAAATCATGTAGAGTTGGTAATATTATTTAATAATAAAAAATAGCCACGGAAATCACGGAAAGAGCCGCCGTCCACCACACCGTGCCCCTGGCCGCTGTGCCAGCCACACCGCTGCTCTACGGTGAGCGACAGGTGTACTCCACTGCCCCCACATCCCCAGAAGGCCAGAAGCCAGAGCCGCGTCAGACGCGGGCCCCTCTATCTGGCCCCGGAAGTAGGATAGACTGAGCAAACGCCAAAATTCGGAGACCCTTTTGACCCTTTCCTTGCTTTCGCTTCTTCTCTCGCCCCCCCTTTCCGCTCTCACATCTACTCTTCTGCACAATCAATTTCCCCCTCAGTCCGCACCCAAACCCCTGGACCGCCCCACGGGCTCCGCCGTCGCCTCGCCGCGAGCGATCGCATTGGCGGCGCCCGCGACTCCAGGGTCGATGGCGGAGGGCTCTTCCAGGTGAGCGCGCCGGCCTCCTGCGATCCTTTCGCGCGCCGTTTCGCGCCTTTGTGGGGGGTGGTTTGGGGGCGAGTTTTGAATGTCTCACGCGTGTTGTGTTTGGTGGCTGGTTCTGGTTGCAGGGGTTACCCATCCGGCTCCGGGGACGGGTGGAGATTGGTGCTCCACGACCCCGACGTCGTCGAGGTGTCGGCGGAGACTGCCGCTGAGTGGAGCTCTTCCCGTTCCCGTCGCAAGAAGCTGAAGCTGCCCCAGGTGGACACTGGAAACGCGTTTCTCTCACTCTCTGTTTTCAAACCATCGTTTTTTTTATTCCGCGTCCGTGGGCTGTTTGGTGCTCGGTAGAGAAGTTCTAATGCGCGACTGGGGTGTGGCGACTTGTGAGAATAAGGTTTACAACTTTTTGGGTCCCGTATGCTCATCAGTGGTGAGCGCCCCGTGGTTTGGTAGTGCTCACGTGAGTATATGAGGGGGGTTGAATTGGGTTGGCAACTGCGTTTAGTATCGGGGCGATTTGATTTGAACGAATTTAATCTAAACTTACTGGTGCTGGATTATGATGCGTTTTGTCCTGCACCCTTTTGTTATCTGAATCGTGTTTGCATTATTGATATTGTAACTTTAAGCAGGTGTCTGTTCTTGCAGTCTGCTGTTGTTTACTGCCCATTTGGATGTTGTAGTGATTACTATGAGGAATTCCTTGTGGTCGTGGTCTGTTCTGTTCTAGGCCTTTCCTTGTCAGCATTTGGATGATCAATGGAAAGCTGCGATAGGCCTGATGACATGCATGTAGTTATGTATCTACATCAAGGGAGATCAGAATATACCTCAGCCCCATCACGGTCTATGATAATCTGGATAGACAACTTATTTTTTTAGTGTCCTGCTTCTCACATTTTACTTTCTGCAGAGTATTTATTTACCATAGCTGCATGCTAGTTTTGTAAATCCTCTCCTGAAAGCAAAAAAAATTCCTTCAAAGCAAACTTACCACATGTCAGTCACCTGCATGTCAAGTATTGGTATGGCATTTTCATGTTGTCATGCAGTTATTGAATTTTCCTTCCTCTATCCACTGCGAACGACGTTGGAGTAATCAGTTTGTATTTTAGTGATCGATTTACGGAATGTTTGGGGCTACCTTATTATTATTTCTTAGATTCAGGAATAAAAAGCATTCCGGTTACCACCAACATCCACGAGTGAATGAGTATAGCCATCCAATACAACTATTGGGTTCTTAGACCAAACTCCGCAAAATGGAACCCAAACAAAAGGCAACACTCAACAGGGAGCCGACACTAAACTAAGGAAAACTTAAGCCTCTATCCTTCTTTGTTGTCGCCATCCTGGTTTTCCAAAGACTTTGATCACCATGATTTCCAAATGATGACACCCTTCTTCAGTGCCCCTCTCTCTTCCTCTATAGATAACTGTGACCATTGCAACACTATTATTTCCGTTGGTAAGATTTCTATTTACAATTCATGTGATTGTCTTATGCTGTAACAGGGTTTGCAACTTTTCTTTTGGTGAATCCTTTCTTTGTAGACTGCAAATCTAAAATGATTCTTAACTTGTTATATTTCTCTGTTTTTACTTTCTGGATGTACATGGTAATATGTGAGCATCAATTTCTTATGAAAACTTGAAAAGACAGCTTGTTTCTTTCAAAACTAACATAGTATCCATGAGCTGTTCTTTGTTTCTGGAAATGAGATTATTCATGAGTTTGGTTTTGGCTTTGTTCAGGCTTATGATTGGTACATGAATCTTGATTATCTAAGTTTGGTTTTTTAAATGTGCCAACATGTTGTTATGGTGCCACAAAACCTATCTGTTCTAAATATGTTACATGTCCGACATATAGGTTATTCCTTCTGACATAATTGAACTTGATGATGATGATCCTGATGGAGTTATGATAATTGGTGAGAAGATATCAAATCAGAAGAATGAGCAAGAAGTTGTTCATATGGATTGGCCAGAGCATACAACGGTGTTGTATTTCGTGTACTTGTTTTTTATTCCCTTGGTTATATACTATGCCAGTGATTTATTTTTCCTTTTCTGTTCAGGAACTACAGAGCGGTATGTCTACAAATTTGGCTGGCCCAAGTGTTATTCCTGTCATAGATGCGTTCCCATGGCAGGGAGGTCATCACAACAATGTTGCTGGTCCAAGTGTTATTCCTGCCACAAATTTTTATCCTTGGGATGGCCTAGGAGCGTATCATGGAGGTGCACTGTTACCCCCAATTTATTCACCCCCAATTTATTCTAATGAGTTTGTTGGGGCACCTGGAGAGGACCACAGTAATAAATACTATAATTATAGCACTGCACTGATGGAAAGTGGTAGCAGCTTTAACTCTGGTGCGAATAATTACATGGATCTTCCACTTCCACCTGGTGTGGGAGCAGTTTTACCATGGGGGTACATGCCTTCAACTGAGATGCCACATCAGCCCAGTCAAACTAAGGTTGTCAATACTGAAATTGATGAAAAGTATAAGACATTTAAACAGTTTGATACTGTTAGTGACTACAGTGACAATTTCTACGCATTGACAGGCCAAAGGAATGTTCATGCTGTTAAGAAGGTAGCTATTTAAACTTTGGACATGCTCTATCTTCACTTTATTTCCTCACAATTTAATATCAAGTTGGTTTATAAACAGCCATCAAAGGCCTGGGTGAAGCGGATTCAACATGAGTGGAAAGTCTTAGAGAAGGATTTGCCAGGTAAGTGGCTATTGTTTTTTATTCATGGTCTAATTTTCTTAAGATGTTACAGGTTTGTTAAATACAGATTGATCACATAATGTTGTCATTTACTCTTTTCTACATGCTCAACAGTTGAGTAGACGTGTCAATCTTTAAAAATTCTCACGTGTGTCTAAAATGACTTCTAGTTCAATTTTAATCAGAAAATGCCATGGATGCAAATTGTTTTCATGCGTAGTGCAATATTTAAATGTACTTACTGATACTTTCTTCTAAATCGAACAGAGACAATATATGTACGAGTTTATGAGGATAGAATGGACTTGCTTAGAGCTGTCATCGTTGGACCAGCAGGCACTCCATATCATGATGGGCTCTTCTTCTTTGATGTCTATTTCCCTTCTCGATATCCAAGTAAACCTCCGGTGAGGAATATTTTGATGCCCTATTTATCTATGGAAGCTTTTTCCTTTGTTCTCCATTTATAAGAATATGCATGACAATAGATACGACTGGTCTTTCAGCTAGTGAATTACCGATCTGGAGGATTGCGGCTTAACCCAAATCTCTATGAGTGTGGTAAAGTCTGCCTTAGCCTCTTAAACACCTGGTCTGGTACTGGATGCGAGATGTGGAACCCATCTAATTCAACCATGTTGCAAGTCCTGGTCTCTATTCAGGCCTTAGTGTTGAATTCCAAACCTTATTTCAATGAACCTGGGTATGCAATGCATGCTAACACTTCTCAAGGCGAGAAGCAATCAATGGCGTACAATGAAGAAACGTTTCTGCTGTCCTGCAGAACAATGCAGTACTCTCTTCGGAATCCACCAAAGGTATGGAGATGCATGACATGTTTATGATTTTGCTTGCTATACTCCCTCCGTACAGGATTTAGAAGTCGTTTAGGACAGTGACACGGTCTCCAAAACACAACTCTTATTTTTATAAAAATATTAAGAATTTTTTTATATAAGTATTTTTTAAGACAAATCTATTCATATAATTTTCACATTTGCAAACTCAATAATTTAAAAGTTATTGATGATTTATATTCCCAATGTTTGACTCAAACCTTGTCCAAAACGACTTCTAAATCCTATATGGAGGGAGTACAACTTTTTTTGGATACATCTATCTCTGTTTTCTTAAGTAACCACTCTTTCTCCACAAACAATGTAGAACTCTCGGATAGATATTAGAATGTTAGATCCGCGATCTCCCCCAAGTGAAATTTCCTTGAACTGCAAGGTCAACAAAAGGCCCTGAAAACTGGCTGCCCAGGATAAACAGTCACACAGCAACGGACTTTTATTTTCATGCAACCTAGGATTTGAACCCTTCGGGCAGCCTCCCAACCAGAGGACGTACCACCGTGCTATTGACACGTTTGCACTTTTGTGGAGTAGATTGAGAAACCTAAGAATGAGCCCTTTTATATGAAAAAGGGTTAACATCGTCTTAATGCTTCCAAATCTGAAGTGTGTTCCCCTTTTCAGCATTTTGAGGACTTCATTGAGTAGATTGAGAAACCTAAGAATGAGCCCTTTATATGAAAAAGGGTTAACATCGTCTTAATGCTTCCAAATCTGAAGTGTGTTCCCCTTTTCAGCATTTTGAGGACTTCATTATTGGCCATTTCCGCAATTATGGGCGCAAAATCTTGAAAGGATGCAAGTCATACATGGCTGGTGCCCAAGTTGGTTGCCTTGTCGGAGACGGCGTGCAGGATGTTGACGAGGGTGACAAAAGTTGCTCCAACAACTTCAAGGCCTCACTTAAGCCATTATTCGAGGACCTACTGAAGGAATTCACCAATATAGGAGTCAACTGTGATGAATTCCGGAATCCTGGAGGTACTAACATTGAAGCAGACACCATACTGAAGTTATAGCACAGCAAGCAATGGAAGTTCAAAAGTAGGGAGGTTGACAATTCACAGATTTTGCTTCGCAACAGGAGGATTGACAGATTTTGCTTCTAGGGATGGGCAAAGTTGGGTTCTATCCCCAGAAGGGTGTTTGGGGGCACAAGGCCCACAATAAACCATGTGCAACTAACTGACCCCTTGCTTTTTTGGTCGTTAGTTTCTGTATAAATCCTCCCAGTCTGCCATTGTTTTCTAGACACAAGTTGCACGTGGCTTATTCTATCTAGAAACAGTACTTATTTACAATCCGTCTGGTGTTACCCATGTGTATCTTCTGCGTGGTGTTACTCCTGTGCACCTTTATCTGCCGGCCGGTTTTGTGTCCGCATTGCTCTTGCCATTTACAGACGAGCCGGATCAGCGACAACGCTCTCTGTCAGGCTGGCGCTGGCATGGTCTTGTTTGGGTGCACATGTATCTATTTCATCCACATGTGTTGAAGTGAATTGGTCTATCTCATCCACATGTGTTGAAGTGAATTGGTGGAGAAATTAAACTAAATTTTATTTTAATCCACTCCAACACATGTGGATCGAAATGGTTAAACATGCACCCAAACCTTCGTTGGACGCCGGTAGCAGCAAATCCAAATTTCAGTCGTTGACCCTGGGAAGGAGCTGCGTTTGGTTTGCTGCTACTATTTGGCATTTTGGCTTGCTCCAGCAGCAATCCAGCTAGTGCTGGCAACTTGCTGTTCGTTTTTCTTCCTCTGTGCGCCCAAATCGGAGCGGGCTGAATTTTGGCCGGCTGCCCGGTTTAGCAACAGGCTGAATGAATCCAAACGCGCCTGGGTCATTGCCTTGTTCCCTTCTTGGCAATCTCAGCGAGCCCTGTCAGCTTATGCCTGTCATGTAGTAGGTTGTTCTGTCCTCTGCCTCCAAAAGATGGGCGTGCCGGATGGTGTCGGAGCACCAGTGGAGATGGTGTAAAGCCGGCAAGGATGGATGTTGCCGGTGGAGCTAGCTCGGGCGCTCGGCTATGAGCCATCGCGCCGGGCGTTTGTGTCTCTGCCTGTTTCAGACTGGTTGTTTGCTTCTGCACGGTTACATTTTCCAGCCACAGCGCACTCGACTCGACACAACCAGAAGACCCTCAGAAATTGTTAAGTTCGGGTGATAGCAGCATCCGTGATCCCTCAGGTGGCTGAATTTGTTTTTCTTCAGTCGATGCTGTGGTTGCCGCCAAGCACCATCCATCTGGGGCATCTAAAGGCTCGTGGTCTATGGACGTGTGGATGTCTTCTTCCTTGGATCCTAGGTATCGGCTTATTCTCCGCGCGCGCGTGCGCGCACACACACACCCCAAGTTTGCAGTGTGCACCAGCTGTGGAGGAGAAAGGAGAACCAACGCTCTTCTGTTGGCCCAGTTCTACAAGAGATAGATCTTAGCGTGCTGTTGATGAATTCTATTTAGCTTATGTTAATAGATAGTGGCGAAGCTAGAGTAAACTAGAGTGAGTGCATTTAACTTGTGGGTGCATAGACATTTTCTACAAGGGTACATATATGATGAAATTTTAGATTTATTCACTATTTTTAGAATTTTTTGGGGGTGCATTTGCACCCCTTAATTACAACATAGCTTCGCCCCTGTTAATAGATATTGTAATAAGATAGCCTATGTTTTAGCTAAGCAGTCACTAGTACACATTGCTTGGAGAGGTGGCATGTAACTCCGGCGTGTGTGAGTGATCTTGTGTACTCTGAGGCTTCAGCCGGCTGAGATTAATACAAAGCAAGTAAGACCTTGTTCAGTTGGCAAATTTTTTGGATTTTAGGTACTAAGCATGTTTATTTGTATTTGATAATTATTGTCCAATTATGAACAAATTAGACTCGAAAGATTTATCTCGCAAATTACAAATAAACTGTGTAATTAATTTTTATTTTTGTTTATATTTAATACTCTATACATATGCCGTAAAATTCGATGTGATGGAAAATTTTGAATTTTGTTGGAACTAAACAAGGCCTAAGTCAAAAAAAAAAAACTTTGCAGTGTGCACCCTTGCTTCCTGTGCTCACCGTTGGGCCTGCTATCATCGCCTTAGGCCCTGTTTAGTTCCCCATCCAAAATTTTTTCTTCCATCCCATCGAAACTTTGGACACATGCATGGAATATTAAATGTAGATAAAAAATAAACTAATTACACAGTTTGGTAAAAAATTGCGAGACGAATCTTTTAAGTCTAGTTAGTCTATGATTAGCCTTAAGTGCTACAGTAATAGATTTGTCTTGCAGTTTCCAGACGAGCTATGTAATTTGTTTTTTTATTAGTTTTTAAAAACCTCTTCCGACATCCTTCCGACACATCCGATGTGACACCCAAAAAATTTTCATCTCCAACCCAAAAAATTTTCATCTCCAAGAGATGAAAATTTTTTGGTGTCACATCGGATGTGTCGGAAGGATGTCGTGAGGGGTTTTTAAAAACTAATAAAAAAACAAATTACATAGCTCATCAGGAAACTACAAGACAAATCTATTAAGCATAATTAATCTATCATTAGCACATGTGAGTTACTGTAGCACTTAAAGCTAATCATGGAGTAACTAGGCTTAAAAGATTCGTCTCACGTTTTTCAATCAAACTATGTGTAATTAGTTTATTTTTTATGTACATTTAATGTTTATGCATGTGTCCAAAGATTCGATGGAATGGACGAAAAAATTTTGGATGGGAAACTAAACAGGGCCTAAACAGGCCCTTAACTACGCTAGCCTCACCAATGTTCAAAGATAAAGGCTGACTGAAGAAAACTGGGATCTCAGTCACCAGATGCCTATGAAACGTGCGTCTTGTTTCGTGGAGACTGGAGATGGTTAACGGTGACCTCTCCATTCTTACTCAGTTGCGCACTCATGCTGTCAACACTAGAGTTCCAGCCCGTGCTGACCGGCATCTTTAGTGACGACTTTAAGTGGTGCAATCTTCGTTCTTCAGTGGAGATTATTAATGATTAAACTGTGATGAATTCCACCGCACTCCGCATAGGTGCTGGCGTGCGACACCTTGTGACTGGCCATATTTATCTGTTGCGTTTTTTCCGTGTGGGAACAAAGCCACACCATGAGAACCAGATACGTATCCTACAAAGGCAATCTTCATTTCAGAGGTTGCCTTGTTTGGCAGAAAATATTGTTGGTTGATTTGTGTCAAAAACAAAAATACTATTAAATGACTGGTTGATTCAGCTTATTGCGGAAAAAACAGAAAAGCCAGCCACAGGGGACACATGTCGGGCCAGTCTTGAGATGTTGCATAATATTTTTTTCCCGGAACCATAAGAATTGACGTTTTACTGAGGTCTTGGTCTTCCACTCTCCCTTAAAATTCTAAACCATATATACAATCGTATTAGGCCTTGTTTAGTTGGCAAAAAATTTGGATTTTGGGTACTGTAGCACTTTCGTTTGTTTGTGGCAAATATTATCTAATCATGGATTAATTAGGGTCAAAAGATTTATCTTGCGATTTACAAGCAAACTGTATAATTAGTTTTTGTTTTTGTCTCAATTAAATACTCTATGTATATGCCGCAAGATTCGATGTGACGAAGAATCTTAATTTTTTTTTTAAACTAAACAAGGCCTTAGTATCTCTTAGCTGCATTTATGCATACATACAATACGTTCGTGAATGAGGACGATGCAGGAAGCAGGAGATTGTATCATTGATTCATTGTACATATGCATAAAGGCAGCTCAGAGATACAATGATACAATTTGTATCCACCAAGGCACCAAGTCGGTCGACGACTCGTTGCACGGTAAAGTTTATTTTGCTCTCATGTATCCTTACTCTCTCACTCATTAAATTCGTTTTGATAAATATTCAAACACACATTTCATTACGAAACTACTTTGAGATACGTGTTTATACACTTCTCAAAACGAATTCAATAGGTGGAAGAGCGAGGGTGTGCCTTTAAGAAAAAAAAAACCATCTTCCTCGTTGCGCGCAAACCCTTTGGTACAAAATAAAGGGCTTGTTTGGCACAGTTCAACTTCACTAGTAAAGCTGTTTTTTTAGAAAATAGCTTCATGAGTGACTTTCTAGATGAAGCTGAGCTGTTTTGGAAAAAGTGTTTGGCAAAATAGCTTCACAAACTACTTCATGCATAGTTGAGAGAGAAAAATGAGAGAGAGAGAGCTGCAATAAGCTACTTTTTCAGCTTCATCTCAACTTATGTCTTTGTGAGAGGAGGAGAAAAATAGCTTCACCTATAAAATTGTTTTGAAATAAGTGTTTGGCAAAAAAAACAGCTCAATCTGTTGTGAGCTGTACCAAAGAGACCCACTTTACCCCAAACTTTACCATTGTCTCCCTTCTTCCCTACTAAAACAACTGCACCAACGCTGCTCGGTAGTAAACCTGCTGCCTCTACTTGCCGGAATGGCGCGGCCTCAGAGGCACGATGACTCCGCTCACCACTTCCTTCTCCTCCTCGGCCTCCTCCTGCTGCTTCCCTCCGCCAACGCCGCGTCGTTCTCCACGCTCTGCGGATCCACTCCCCCGCGCGACCTGCAGCACTCCCACGGCGCACACCGCGCTATCCCTTCTTCCATCACCGCCGGCCACTTCTCCGGCGGCCGCGATCTCCACTTCGCCCGCGACCGTCCCTACACC
>Ga0182004_10003935_pt1 | contig 11890 bp, 11 predicted proteins | sample Sormic07211540_1_FD_120479 | JGI IMG/M metagenome (GOLD analysis project Ga0182004, IMG submission 120479) | Endophyte microbial communities from Sorghum bicolor roots, Mead, Nebraska, USA - 072115-40_1 MetaG | ecosystem: Host-associated > Plants > Roots > Unclassified | place: USA: Nebraska...
AACACGCGACAGAGTTGCGAAATAATCGATCTAATAATTGTTCCATGATTTCAACTACCTCACTGTCAGGGGTCAGAACATAAAAATCTTTCGCAAGTGTATTTCTCACAACTATGTGCTGCAACTCTCAGGTTATCGAATGGCTTTATTCCATCGAAATTAATCTCACGTCCTTTTGGATCGGACAGATATGCAAATTTTAATTGTACTCTGATTTTTGTTTATTACCTACTAGTACGTACCATGCTCATCTTTGTTCATCGTTTCGCATATACTCCCTTCGTCCCAAATTATAACTCATTCCAAGAATCTTGGAGAGTCAAAGTTTTTCAAGTTTGACCAAATTTCTATAGCAAAATAATAATATTTTTTGTACCAACCAAGTATCATTAGATTCTTTGTTAGTTATATTTTCATAGTGTACCTATTTTATGACGTAAATCTTTATATTTTTCTCTATATTTTTGGTCAAACTTGAAAATGAGCTCTCCAAGATTCTTGGAATGACTTATAATTTGGAACGGAGGGGGTATTTTTTTTCTTTGTTAGAATGACGTATAGGTTTTCTATCTACTCATGGTTAGTACTATTCCTCTTCTAATCTTGATTTGAGATTTTCTTTCCCTCTCCCTTTTTCTCTAGATTGTCTCACCGCCGTCGTAGCCGAATATGAAGACGGTGCTGACTGCTGAGACGATCTGGAGACGGTTAGTACTATCTCAATCCAAAGACCGTTGTACACTAATTTCTCTCTCGAACGATATCTCTGTGATGTATCTCTCTTCCTCTCTCTTCACAAAAGCAGATCCTATGTGTCATGGAGGCCTCAGCAATCAGCTAGCTGGAGCCTGTAGGCATGGGGGTTGGTGGCGGTCGAAGAGAGAGAGGGAGGGGCTCATCAATGCCAGCGTTTGGAGAGGGAGAGGCGCGGGTGGCCGGTGGTCCTTGTAGCCGAAGAACCCGCAGCCACCTACGCTCCTCCCCACCCATGCGTCGCTGTCAATGGAGGAAACTAGGGTGCTGTTGGCGGGGTTGAGGGTTTGGATGCCCAAATCCACCACTCCCCACGCTCGATGGCTCATGGGGCGACTGGATCTAGGGGCTTCCCTCGCAACTAGGAGCTGATGCTGGAGGAGGAGGCCATCTTGTTTGGGCAGCGGAGGATGCCGTTAGTGCTTGGGTGGCACGGGCGCATGCGGACCGAGGGGGAATGTGGCGGCGGTAGCGGCTGGCGGATAAGCTGGAGCATATGCGTGAGGGAGATGCCTATGGGTGAGGGGTATCTGGTGTCTTTTTCCAATTGGTACAAAAGTCTCCAAAAGTCTGGCTAAAATTAGTAGCCAAATTCTATTGTTTAGTCATTTTCTAAAGTAGAAAACTTCTTAAAAATAAGAGATTCACAACAGCCTTGCTATTTTACAAAATCATATAGCTTGTGTCAATGGTTCTATATATGGCCAATGAAAATCAAGGAATGGTCAATTCTCTATTTTACAAAACTAGATAGCACATCTGTTGTAGTCTATCTTTTGTTATGCAAATTTTAAAATAACCTCCACAACAAAAATAATCAAGCTGTTGGAGTTACTTTAATGAGATAACAGCTAGTCCAAGCCTTGGATAAAGTTTAGCTAGCCTACCTATTAGTCCACCTATTTGGATCCTCAAGAACTAAACTTTAGCAGCTAGTTGTTTGCCCAAGGGATTCACCAAATAGGCCCTCAAGCTATGTGCTAAAATTGCGCAATATTCTTCATCAAAAAAAAATTGCACAATAGTAGGGAAGTCGTCTTAGCGTAGTAACTAGCTCTTACTATTTGCGGGTGCCATAAGCAGAGATGCAAACTTCATTAACGGTAAATGCTGTTTATTAAATAGAGATTATCAGCCGTCTGATTTTTAGATTACCAAAGTAGTCAACATATGTTTCGTCAAAAAAAAAAGTAGTCAACATATGTATCTTATATATTATGGACGGCCGTGTCTTACATGCAGATCAATATTGACAGGGCCGGCAACTGATAGCTACCCATCTTCAGCTAGGGTTTTGCATTTCTATGGATCAAGAAAATTATATTATGTATTACTGAGGGAGATGACCTGGGAAATGGAATGCGACCGGCACTGCCGGCCGCTCCGAGCCAGCATTGTTAATTTGCGACCCTCCATATGTCTCGAGACCCTTGTATAGTTGTATCAATTAAATACAAGTAAAAGAAAAAAAAATATTTTGTCCTATTGTTCAACAAAGTAGATACTTCTTGGTTTGCTTGCTTTAATCTAGGAGAAAAACTGTAACCAAATGCAGTGGCGAATCCAGCTCCAGAAATGACCTAGAGTGTCTTCAACCTCCATCGGATACTATAGAAGCCTCTTTTTATTTTATACTAATGTCTAAAATTTCCATAGAGTTTCAGATCAGACCTAGGACGGCCGCCCTGGCTCGCCCTAGTGGTGGATCCGCCTTGCCTATGACCAAATGAAAAGGTTTCCAATCATACAAAGAAGGGCAAAGCTCTTCCTTCTTTGGCAACATCTATGGAGCACGGAGGCGTTAAGAAGTCAATTCCCTGCGCTTCACTCTTTCGAAAAAAAAATCATTTTAGTAAAGATGCTTCAGCTGCTGTGGGTGCAATTCCTCAGGTCCTTCACTTGCAACTTCTACGCTTGAAGAGACTACCTTGTCCAATGATAATGGTACCTAGTGGTACAATTAAAGAGAGATTTACTTGTATGGCCCTAAAAAATGTCTCTTTCTTGTATGTTTTTTTTTTAAAAAAACTTCTTTCTATGACCCTCAAACGAAATTTTATTCCTTCTATGGCCTTCCGTCTGTTTTCAGCACTTAACGGTGGTAAGTGGAGTGTAAAAAGACCATAATGCCCCTAGCGTCAAAAAATTTTTCACAAAGTTTGGTTTGTTTCTTGTATATTTTGAGTAATAGTAAACAAATTAATTGACAATTTAGACATTATAATAGTATATATTTGGATCACAATAAATATTTGAACAACAGTACAGTGTGTGCTAAAAAATTTCATTTATACAAGAAACAAACCAAACTTTGTGAAAAAAAATTCATGCCAGGGATATTATGGTCTTTTTACCCTCCACTTAACACCGTTAAGTGCTGAAAACGAACGGAAGGTCATAGAAGGAATAAAAGTTCGTTTGAAGGCCATATAAGGAAGTTTAAAAAAAGAGGTTATACAATAAAGAGGTATTTTTTGAAGGCCATACAAGTAAAATCTCTCACAGTTAAATTGTGTTGTTTGGCAGGCTGAATCAAAAGATATTTGGGTTGGCCCAAATAAGTTTTGTGTAGGCCCTAAACAACATAGAAAGAAGTGATCTGGTCAAAAAAAATTCGTGCAGCCCCAAAATAGCAGCAAGAAAAAACTAGGCTAGCCTAAACAACCTTATGCGGGCTCAGCGTAACCAAGTTAGGTTGGGCCAGAGTTAATAAAATGTGGATATGAGCCAAAAAAAAACATCAAAACAGGAAATGGGCTAGGCCAAAATTTAGCCACAATATTAGGCTTTGCCCCGCCCAATTCGGCTAGCTGAAATTTCAGCTGTTGCTGATACTGACTTGTTGGGAGAAAAAAAAACTATTTCATGGCTAAAAAGTATGCTGATAAGTTCAAGCGAATATAGCAGCCCCTCAATTTAATTTTGTGGCATGATGTAAGGACTTGTGACTTAAAACCCAATGTTGTAACATTTTGTGACATCAAAACCAATGTTAGGCCTTGTTTAGTTTCCAAAAAGTTTTGTAAAATTTTTCATATTTTCCGTTACATCGAATCTTACGGCACATGCATGGAGCATTATATATAGATTAAAAAATAATTAATTGCACAGTTTGATTGTAATTTGCGAGATGAATCTTTTGAGCCTAGTTAGTCCATGATTGGATAATATTTATAAATACAAACAAAATGCTACAATGTTCATTTTGCAAAAAAAAACTTGAAACTAAACAAGGCCTTAATCTATGATATAAATAGCAGATATTATAACGCCCGCGGATGCCCTGGCGTCGGCGTGCAGCCTGCGTCCCTAGCTGCGTCGTGGAGGTGGAGGCGGCGTGCGTCATGGAGGTGGGAGGCGGCGTTAGGGACTGGGAGATCGTCGTCGCAGCTGTCGTCGTTGGAGGGGTCGTGGGAAGGGAGGGGAGGGGAGATGCTGCAGGGACTGGGGCGGCGGCGGTGGGGGAGGATGGAGGGGAGCACCTGGTGCGGAGGCGACGATGGCGGCACTGGAGACGGAGATGGGCTGAGTCGGTTTTTTTTCTTTTGTCTCGGACGCGTTACGAGGGAAGCCGGAGGAAAGGTCGGGGTGAAGCGAGGGAGCTGACGGAGGTTTGATTTGACGCAAAGCTGAGGGTGTGTAAGGTCGTGATCATACTTCTAATCTGGACCGCTAAATCTGTAAGACATGTGCTATGAGTCGTTGATCTTGCAAGTGGAATTTGTCTAGAGAAAATTTTAGTTATAGTAGAGATGCATGCGTCTAAAAATTCGATGTGATAAATAATCTTGAAAAAATTTTAGAATTTGAAATGGAAGTAAACAAGACCTAAACTATAGGTGCTTAAAAAAATAGCGCAAACAGGCCACACTAGGCCTGAGCTGCCCTATGTCTGGCAAGGCTGACAGGGCCTAAACTAGGCCCTGCCCGCCAAGGCTGACAGCAGCTTTTCACCACGCCACCACAGCACCGGCACGGCACTCTACCTGCACTGCTGCCAACCCTAGCTGTTGTTTAGACCTTGTTTATTTTCTGAAAAATTTTGTAAAATTTTTCAGATTCCCCGTCACATCGAATCTTTAGACGTATGCATAGAGTATTAAATATAGATAAAAATTAAAACTAATTGCACAGTTTGGTCGGAATTGACGAGACGAATCTTTTGAGCATAGTTAGTCCATAATTAAATAATATTTGTCAAATACAAACGAAAGTGCTATTATTCCTATTTTGCAAAATTTTTTAGAAGTAAACAAGGTCTTCGCAAAAATTTTCAAGATTCTCCGTCACATCGAATCTTTGATCGCATGCATGAAGCATTAAATATAGACGGAAATAAAAAGTAACTGCACAGTTTACCTATAATTTTAGGCCTTGTTTAGTTGGCAAAAACTTTTGTTTTTGGCTACTGTAGCATTTCGTTTTTATTTGACAAACATTATCCAATCACGAAGTAACTAAGCTCAAAAGATTAATCTCACACATTACAGGTAAACTGTGCAGTTAGTTTTTATTTTTGTTTATATTTAATGCTCCATACATGTGACCAAAGATTCGATGTGACGGGAAATCTTGAAAATTTTTGCGAACTAAACAAGGCCTAAACAACACTGGCAGTCGAAACAACCGTTGGGATTAACGGGGCCGTGGCCGCACGGCGGTGGGACGATTGACGAAGGCTAGCCGGAGTAGTTGCTCCGCCGCTCCCTCCGAGCTTCGCCTGCATCGTCGTGTGGGCGCGGTAGGATAGATTCTGCTGCTCCGATCCCTGATCCTGAGCCTCTAATCCCATGTATCTCTCTTCCGCTGTTTTCCTTTGCTCTCATTTCCTTTCCATTTTCTTAATTAGATTACTATTATCGCTTCTTGGATTCATTATTTGGAGAAATTCCTTTTTTTAGATTAGATTTTCCTTTTCCTAGTCTGCATTTGCTGCCGTCGTCACACCGTCGGCGATAATGGCGTCGTCGTCGTCGTCGGCCCCTGATCTGACGGTGGCGGACGAGGATGTCCTCGAGTGCGGTGTCTGCTTCCTCCCGCTGAAGCCACCCATCTTCCAGGTACACACTCCGCCGCCGTCGATTCCTTCATTTTCCAGGTACACCAGCTTCCACATGTCTCTCTCTGTACATACAGTGCGCCCGGGGCCATGTGTTGTGCTCGCCATGCTCCGACAAGCTCAGGGACGCCGGCAAGTGCCACCTGTGCGGCGTCGCCATGCCCGGCGGCTACCAACGGTGCCACGCCATGGAGCGCGTGGTGGACTCGGTCCGCACCCCGTGCCCGCGCGCGCCCTACGGCTGCGAGGCCAGGCCCCTGTACCACGCGCTCCAGGACCACGTCCTGGCGTCGTGCGCGCACGCGCCGTGCCACTGCCCTGCCGCCGCCGCTGCCGGCGAGCCGGCGGCGTGCGGCTTCAAGGGCTCCATACCTGCGCTCCTAGACCACGTCGGCGGCGCGCACGGCTGGCCCTGCACGACGGCGCGCTACGGCGCGCCGTCCTGCTCCGTCCATCTCCGCGACGGGTTCAACTTCTTCGTGTCCCACTCCCACAACGTCGACGAGCATGGCAGGAGGTACCTTTACCTGTTCAACGTCGTCCGCCATGGCTTCTGCCGTGCCGCGTCGGTGATCCGTGTCTGCCCTCGCGTCCCCGCGGTGAAGAGAGTGAAGCTCGTGCTCTCATTCTCATACCCAAAGAAGCGCGAAGGGATGAACGAAACCCTTGTCAATGATCAGTTCTTCCATGAGCAGAGAATAGAGTTCAGAGTGGCGTGCTCTGATCTCTCCGATGGTTTGCCCGACAGCTATCAGCTCATTGTGTCCAAATACTTGCTCAGAGACGATGACGACGATATGGTAGTTGTCGTTAAGCAGATTTTCAGTAGTGTTTGATATTAATTTATGATAAGTTGACAAGCTAAAATTCTGACTTGAAATAGTCGTCGATCGTCGTGGTCGTCAGTTGTATGGCCGGTGGGTTAATTCTCTAGTGAGGCTTTGTTTGGATGTTGTCGAATTCACTTAAATCCATACATGTGTGTTGGTGTGGATTGGGGTAGAATTTAGTTCAAATTCCACTCCAATCCACCTCAACCCATGTGAATTGATCTTAATCCGACTACATCCAAACAAAGTCTGAGTTTGTATTGTATCCATGTGTTCTAATGGCATGGATTGGTGGTAAACATACAGGACAATGTCCTTTGCTTGCCTAACTTTGCAACTTGGCTTAGCTTGCCTATAACATTGGATTTCAAATGCCCTTGTGAAATATGCATGGTTTTCATCGGCCACTCATGTATCCTCTATGATTTCATATCCAAAAAGATACCCTAGTGACAGATTAATCGGTGTATAGGCAATTATTCCTCTTGAGCAATTGTCATGAGTAAATAAAATCCACATTGTTTTTTTTTGAGGGAACTGGAGGGGTTTACACCCCTACAGAGAAGCTTAAAATTAATTAAAAAAAGGTCTTACAAGGTTAAAGAGAGAAAGAAACAGAACATAAAGGGGTCAATTAAGAGACCAAAAGGAAATAAAAAAGAGTAGTAACAATACTACATAAAGAAGAGCTAACAGAGATTTGCTATCCATAAATCTAAATTTGGGGAATAACCGAAGAAGTAGCAATCGGGCTTCATCTAGAAAGCTTTGCTTTGCCACTGGAAGGGACAGGGCCACCTGACGAAAGATTAAGTCGTTCCTTGCTTTCCAAATCGTCCAACACATAAGGAATAGGTGAATTAGAGACCCTTCTGTACTTGTATTGCATAGAGCACAATTGTAGCTCTGTAGCACCATGCGTTTCCTTTTCAAAAGTTCTCTAGTGCTCAACCTGTCGTTCAACAGTAACCAAAAGAAAATTTGGTTGACAAGAGCTTGCCCACATCCATTTGAGAGATGGGATGCTTATATGTCTTCTTGACTGAGAAGTTGCTAGTATTCCAAATGTAGAACCAAATATCAGGGACATTGCTAGTTACCATGTTCTCCATTATTTCCTGAAGCTGCCCCATCTGTAGAAAGGCCTCTTGAGAAAGAGGTACGGCCTTGTTTAGTTCCATTTTTTTTTGGTTTTTAGGACTGTAGCACTTTCATTTTTATTTAACAAACATTGTCTAATCATAAAGTAACTAGACTTAAAAGATTCATCTCATGATTTACTGACGGAGAATCTTGAAAAGTTTTTGATTCTTGAGGTGAACTAAACAAGGCCGTAAATGAAAAAGATCTTGAGTCTGCCGTAAATGAAAAAGATCTTGAGTCTGTGTAGTAGTCAGACCAGCAGCAGTACTGATTTCTAGTTGAGCACATGTCCATCATGGTAGTGGAAGTTTCCGTTTCCTTTTAGATAATGGAAATTTCTATTTACGGATCATGTGGCTGAAAACATACAATGAGCATAGCCTTACATTGCCCAGTATACCAGGTACAGCAGCTGCCATTCAAAAGTAGGTGATGCAAGCAGTGTTATTAGAAAAATCAACAACTCCACATGCAGAGCATACACTTTAATCATTTGCCATGTTAATTGAACTGGGATCGACCCTTGCAGAGCATACACGTCCAGAACGGCAGAAACTAAACCAGTGGTGGCCGTGGCATAGATATTCAGCAAAGTTCTATAATTTACAGCACTAGTTAAGACTAACCAACACCGGTCTATTCCTTGATAATAATACGAACATTGACCTTGATACCATCCTTGTCATAGTCTTCAATAACTGAATTTGGTACCACAACCTGGAAGCAACCGTCAGGTTTAGGAAGCCCATTGGAAAGGTCTGTGCGGGCTACTCTAAACCTTGATACCTGGATTTGCCAATTATAGATCACCGGATCATTGCCGCTGAGGCTGCAGCTGCCCTTGTGCAGTGAATATTGAAGCTGGCATTGCATTTCCTTTGAGGTCGCTACCTGACCCCCGCTGCCCGCAGCGTGTGGGTCTATGCAGTGCACAGAGATGATGCGGGCATACGGATGCCGCGCCACAGTCATCAGGAGCAAGCACTGGATGCTGGCAGTGGAACTTTGATTCTTGTTGTCTGTGGAGCAATCAGCAAGAATGAAATTGAAGCCATCATGGAGGCAGATGGTTAATTCGTCCTCATCATTGGGCTTGACTGTGGTGATGCATGGCCATTTGTGCGCTGTGCTGCAATGGTCCAGGAGCGCAGCCATGGAGCCTACAAAGCTGCATGCCTCACCAGGGCAGTGGCATGGTGCATGCTCGCAAACCAAGAGGTGGCTTTCTTGATCATAGTAGACCAGCCTCAAGGCACAGCCATGGGCAGCATATGCGCATGGGACGCGGATGGACTCCACCAGTTGCTCCATGACATGGCACCGGCGGTATCTGCCGGCGACGGCTCTACACACAGGGCACTTGCCCGTGGCCTGGAGCTTGTCACGGCATCGTGAACAGACCGCGTGCCCCACGTCGCACTACATATGCATGTGTCATCAGCACACATCAAAAGGTAAATCATCCATGAATGAACCAACATATACAAAATATGGTCAGAGACAAAGCCAGTGGCAGAAATATTATAGTGTCAATGCTGTGGATGGTGTTGATTACTTTTACATATAGATTTATATTGCAGCAGGGTCGGAAAAGTATCAAGAGCTATTGTTAGAACAAAGACAATTAGCCCTACTCCTGGATGCGCGAAAAGGAGAATTATATGCTCCAGCAAATACAGAAACAATATTATTGTAAGTTGGCTGCTGGGAAGAAAGTTGTGGAGCAGTCCAGCAGTGTTCCTCCTAATCAACTTGTCTAATTGGACTCCAGTTCTGGGATATTAACATATTCCCTTTTCTTAAAAAAATCGGACTCCAGAATCAGAATAGCAAGATTGCTTTGGTTTCTTATGAATCTAGAATGTCAGTCAACAGAACCAGGTAGGACAGTTTCTAACCCACAACCATAGGCTGATTCTTAGTTAGAGTTAGAGGTGCCCTGTTTTGGATAGGCAAATCTGATTTGAGGAGGATATATCGGATCATTTACTTCAGCAGAAACTATGGATGGTGATTGGTGAGTACCACTACAGACACAAACATTATCCTGGATGGTTGTAAGGCAAGAATCAACTGCACATATGCTGGGATGTAGTGTCTTTGTTTCACGACTTGTGCAGTGGGAAACTGAATGTCTCAAGAATGAACTACGGAATTATTTGTATCTGCCAAATTGTGAAAATGATGCTAGGATAAAACATTTTTTAAGGGATGTATAAAAATATTGATCCACAAGGTCGCTGAATTGCAGTTAGAAAATGAACTAGCGTCTCACCTCAATATTGGAATTTATCATCTGATCATAAGGTTTTAGGAATCAAACTGGTTTCATGCAAAACAGGAAGATATTAGAATTTAAAAGGGATAGCCGTAACACATGACATCTTAAGGTGTTATGGTTTCAGAATAAAATGAGACCATGATAGAAAAAAAAACTTGAACAAAATCTTATAACTTTCAGGAGAGCATTTTTCTTCTGGAAAAGACTTTGAAAGCCTTTAACAGTTTTGTGGGTTAACTAGGTTTCAAACCTTGTAAGTCGGGATCCTTGTGGTAATCACGTGAGTAAGGGTTTGCAACACAACAAGGTGACTATCTCCTTTACACTTCGTTACTGCTGCTGATGTTTCAACACAAAGTATCAAACAATGAAGGGCAGTAGGGAAGGTACGTGTCTTTTATGGGGCCAGCTGATCCCAATAAAATTTATCAAACCCTAAACAAATATCCTGTTTACCATAAGCTTTGAATGAAGATTTAATGCAGATTAGGTCATAACTGATTGAGGTATGGTTTAGTTTCTATCTGATGTTTTATTATTGGAGGAAAAAAATGCAGACCTTCTATGAGATTTTAAGGTATCAATGTGTCATTTGAGCTCTCATCTGCGGTGAAATCAGCTTTGAACATAAGGAAGAGGATTAGTAGACCAGTACTAAATTATATTCCAAATTGCGGGAGAAAAAAATGTGTCATTGCAACACTTTTTTTTTTTGAGAAATAAACACAGGGAGTCATTTGTACACATAAAAGAAAACATTTTGAGTTCAGAAGAAGCATCAGGAGACGGGATTTTAATTTGGGCAGGCTGTGCTCGTGTAGAGTACCTGGAAGATGGGGGGCTTCAGTGGGAGATAACACACGACGCAGTCGAGGGCGTCGGCGTCCACCAACGACGCCGCAGCGCTCCCTGGGTGAGCGCGCGACTCTGACGCCGGCGCTGTTGCAGGAGCAGAGGACCCTCCGCCGCCGCCGGTGTCGACCACGATGGATCTTGCTCGCTTTTGCTTCGGTTCACCTCCCACTCCCCTTCCTGCTCGCTTCGCCGCAGGATCTTTGGATCCCGAGTCCTGCAAAGCCGCCATGACTTCCTCGATCGCTCTCTCCGCGTCTCTCGCAGCCTCCGCTCTTCTCTAGCTTGGACAGTACGCGTGGGCACGGATGAGTGTTGGCCGTGGGCGTAGGCTTTCGTGGCCAAGTAGCTCGGCTGCTCGGGCGGCCGCGTCCGAGGCCTTCGAAAATATTTTGAATTTCGGTACTATACCACTTTTTGTTTGTTTGCGATAAATATTGTCTAATTATCTATACCTATTTATAAAAGGAGAAAATTTCAGTCTACCACCTGCCTATCCGTTCCGTATGTTGTATATCGTTTCGGTACGTTGTAGATGAGGAAAAAAAATAAAAGATTTTCTAGAATTCCCAATGCAAAATCTTCTATACACATTAGAGCATATTAAAAATAAAAAAAAATACAGGAGCTTAAGTGTAAATTTGTCAGCCAATCGGCCGTCCGTAGCATCACAATCGGCCGTACACAGACCGGAAGAGGAAAAAAATAGAACCTTTTTTAGGATCCTAATGCAAAATTTTCTATAAAAAATAATAAATATATAGTAATTCATAGAAAAGTCTAAAAATTACAAAACAAATTTTGTTTAGCTCCACATATTTAGATCCATATAGTAAACAAAAAAAATCATATATTTTTTTGCTGGTAGATGCTTGTCTATGCTTTTTAGTGTAAAACTAAAATTGTAGTTATCTTGCTTCAATTATTATGAAAATTTTATAATAGCCTATTTAATGTGATGCTTGATTTGTG
>Ga0182004_10003936_pt1 | contig 11890 bp, 5 predicted proteins | sample Sormic07211540_1_FD_120479 | JGI IMG/M metagenome (GOLD analysis project Ga0182004, IMG submission 120479) | Endophyte microbial communities from Sorghum bicolor roots, Mead, Nebraska, USA - 072115-40_1 MetaG | ecosystem: Host-associated > Plants > Roots > Unclassified | place: USA: Nebraska...
CATGTAGGTTTCGCTATAATAGGATTTCAAATATCTATTTTGTTATAACGACTCTTAAAACATTAACACTTTGCTATTATAACATCATGGCCTTCAAATAGACAAATTAAACTCAAATCTCTTTAAATTCAAATATTTTCATTTAATCATGGTTGAATCTTGCTAGCAGCAGCAAGCAGCCGGCAAGGCTGAGCCAGCCGGCCAGGCAGCAGCGCCGGCCAGCAGCCATGCAGTAGCAGCCGCCGCCCTAAGGGCAGTTCTGTGATTAAATAAAAATATTTGAATTTGAAGAGATTTGAGTTCAATTTGTCTATTTGAAGGCCATGATGTTATAATAGCGAAGTGTCAATGTTTCGAGAGTTGTTATAGCGAAGCTGATGTTTGGAATCCTATTATAGCGAAACTCACACGTTTGGGATCGTATAATAGCAAATTTCTCTGCATCTAGGCAGCCAGGCCTCTCGGCCCAGTTCAGACCCATACCAGCCACAGCCAGGCTTTTTTTTACATGAGACACAGACTTTAGCGGTACAAGGCTCTATATTTAGAGCAGATAAAATAAGAGAGGATGTTTCCCTCTTTTATTCTCCTACTCTTGTCCCTGTGGATCACACTGGGGACGAGGCGCTGGCCAGGGACTGGAGAAGGCCATGCAGGAGGACTCTAGTGCAAGGTATAAACTTGACCTTAGTAATTTTGGTCTTGGGCTGAGATTTATGGGCCAATACTACATATAGGTGGTAAGAGTAACCACAATATATGGTAAAAGTAGTTTATAGTGATTAAAAAATACCTACTGCCCATAAGACAATAAAAAATCTTATATTTATTGTACACCTGCGGCGGCAGACAGGTTGAGGATGGATTCTTCCATCCACTCGCACGAAGTGACACGGGAGGTTCACATGAGTTTTTTTATTTCGCCTAGGACCCACTCCTATAGCCTAGGTGATCTATACACATTGTGCCTTAAAATTTAACTATTGACATCTGTTGTGGATCCCACCTTCTATGGACTACTTTAGCCATATACATTGAGCTTGCTCACTAAGCTACGACTAGGCCCATGGCCTAGAGGGCTTAGCCCCACATCCGCCCCTATTTTTCATAATCATATCTAATAAATTCATTCACTAAATATAATACTCCCTTCGTTCATAAAAAAACTTATGTTTTAGTTTTATCACAAGTCAAACAAACTTAAGTTTGACTAAATCTATAGATATTTTTTTTCTAATATTTTGGTCACAAAATAGATATACTACTAACATATATTGCATGATGATTTTAATTTACATAATATAAAACATTAGTATGTTAGTGTATAAATTTGGTTGAACTTTAAATAATCTGACTCAGTATAAAACTAAAACATCAAGTTTTGTTTAAGACAGATGGGGTATAAGATTCTAGATCGTGATAGAACACGAGTCGATGGCTAGTTCCCTCTCAATTCGATGGATAAACCCCAAGAAGTACTGTATAAAGATGAAACTGCTATACAGATTATACTAGCATTACGTAGTTATGTACTATCGTTTATTTGTACCTACAAATGTTCACAATTTCACTCTAGATTTTCTGAAGAACAGCAGACATGTTCGCTCGTGGCTTGCACAGAGCTTCCAGTGGGACAGCCTTAGACATGATGGTGCCAGTGGCTGTTGCCATGTCAACTTCTGCATCCCCAATCCTGGTCCAGTCGAAGCATTGGAGCAGCGCCCCCAGGACCAGCCCCATGGTTCGCATCGCGAGATTCTCACCGGGGCACCTGCGCCTCCCCATCCCAAATGGCATCATAAACTTCCCCTCTGCTCTGCCGTGCTCGAACCTCTCCGGCCTGAACTCCTCCGGGTCCTCCCATGTCGCCGGATCCCTGTGGATGGCGTACGCATTGACAAGGATCATCGATCCTGCCGGGACGTCGTACCCGTGGATCTTGCAGTCAGTAGACGCCTCGTGCGGCAGTAGCATCGGCGCGGCCGGGTAGAGGCGAAGCGTCTCGCTGATGATGCAGTGGAGGTACGGCAGACGGGGAAGGTCGTTCTTGTCGAGAAGACGACCCTCTCCGACATTGGAGTCGATTTCTTCTTGCGCCTTTTTCAGCACATCTGGGTGGTTAAGCAGGAGCGACATTGCCCATTCCATGGTCGTTGAGGTCGTCTCCGTGCCGGCGCCGAGCAGATTCTTCAATCCAGATACAATACGAGGAAAAAGTATTAGTGAAAGAAAGCATGATAATTAGCTGCGCTAAGCTAAGGACATGGAAACATGCGTAGTGCTACTCACTGGAACGAGAGCGTTGATGAAGTGGTCCGTGTAGACATCAGGCTCTGTTTTCTGCAGTGACAGCATGACACCGATCATGCCCATCTTCTCGTCAGAATCGCTGGCATCGGCCTCGCCTTTCTTGCGTTCCAGCTGCTTCAGCTTCTGCCTCTCTGCATCGATCATCTTGTCGAAGAACTGGTTCCTTCGCGTAACCACGTCCGCGAGCTTCCTCTTCGCGCCATACACATCGAGCCACCGTAGCAGGGGCATGTAGTCCCACAGGTTGGCCACACCAACGAGCGGGATGATCTCCTCGATGATGTCCTTCATCTCCCGCGCCTCCTTGGACATGTCCTCGTCCGCGTCGTCGGAGTAGGTGTTCCTGGTCTGCGCCATGATCTCCATGAGGACGCTGTGGGAGAGGTCGAACAGCCTGCGCTTCAGCTCGACCCTGGCGGCGGCGCCCGGCGCGGAGGCGGATGCGCGGGCAAGACGGCGCACCATGGCGCGCAGCTCGCGGGCGATTACGGTGTCGGACATGATGTTGACGCGGTGCGCCGAGAGGAGGTGCACGGTGGCGACGCGGCGCATGGTGCGCCAGAGCGCGCCGTAGTTGACGACGGTGAGCACCGAGTAGTCGAAGCTGGCCTCACGCGCGGACGGGAAGTGCGGGCGGTTGGCGATCGCGACGTCGAGCTCTCCGGAGAAGCACTCCTTGGCCAGCGCCGCCGAGCCGATGACGACGGCGTGGCGGCCGCCGAATCGCAGGTGGACAACCGGCCCGTGGCGCGACACGAGGTCGGCGAGCGAGGTCTGGAGCGGCTTCTTGAGCAAGGGGAGGTGGCCGAGGATGGGGAACGCGAACCGCGGGCCAGGTGGCAGCCGTTGCTGCTTCTTGCCGCGCCTCGTCAAGAAGTGGTGGAGCAAGACGAGGAGCACGGAGGTGACCACGGCGACGTAGTAGAATCTCTCCATGGCTCCTCTTCCTCTGTAATGAAGCGGCGGTGATGGTGGAGCGTGCGATGAGCTGAAACTTGGGAGCAGTTCTAGCTGTGGGAAGTGCTGTGTGTGTTGTTCTTCTCCATTGCCATTATTATATGATAGTATACCATATATGGATGGGCGTGGTCATATTTATATGAGGCCATTCGCTCTCAAAAGCAAAAATGGCGACGAACTTGTGGCTGTGAGATGTTTCGCTGTTGACTGTCGCACGTTTGTCAATGGTTATCTTCGTCTTCCTCTCCACGGATGTTTTGTGCCGTGAGCCGGAACCAAGAGGCTTTGACGCATCTCACAAGCGAAGCAACTGCAGCAGCAGCTCGTGCCTCTGGCGGTAGAAAGCGAACTGGGATTCGAATTCGCTCTTGAAAGGGTCAACAGTAATCTTCAGAAACAGCTGTACTGGAATTCTTCCCGGCGCAACCGCAAGGAAACTCCTGGTCGCCAGATGCCTGAAATCAATGACTGACAGACATCCAGAGAGGAATTAGAAAAAAAAAAGATGTATAGTGTTGGTCTTCTAGATGGTTAGATTAAGATCTAGTACATAATATTTTTCGCCTGGAAAATACTTAGAAATCAAGCATTAAAAACAACTCTTTTTTTAGGAAAAAAAATCTTCCTTCATTCTATATATCATAATAATAAGTATAGACTCCACTAAAGGACGAACTAAACCAAATATATTTTCCTATAAAAAAGTCAACAGAGCTTCAAAACTGAACTCCACTCTCGTGAATCGAAGAAAATTATTCACAGAAAAAAATCATGTTACCTCCTTCAATTTTTAGGAAAGTCTCAGGAGCGAAACCACATTGAAGTTACCTTTGTGCACAGGCACCATGGTAAAAATATTTTTGCCATTGAACAACCTTATATTTCACCATATGTTTCAATTAGTGCACCAAGGTTCATTTGCCTCTAGCTCCACCTCTGGAAAGTATGTTTTCTAACTTAAATAAACTCTTAAACCAGATAAATCAACTTTCTGAACTTTTAAAACCATTTAGTTTACCTGTCTGACCGGTTATAAGCAGTTTTCAATGGCGACTTTGTCTTTTTCTTTTTTATTTATTTTAGTTGAACCTTTAAAAAATCATAGTAAATCATAAAATAAAAAATCTTATTTTATTGGACTCCAATCCACATGAGTGGATCTACACGGTGAATCTATGCTTTTCTGTAATTAATTCATAGTTATAGTTACTATGGTCCAATCGTGATAAACTTTTTATGATGAGCCAATTATTGCATGCTTGAACTATAGTGAAAGTTATACTCATTGAATCATGTATAGCTTATTTATAGAATTTATAAATACATTTTTAACAAGCATACACCTAAATAAATGTGATAGACGCACATGAGCTGGGCTGGCGCAGCCCAGCACACACCGTACGAGCTTTGCTTAAAGGTAGGCCAGGCTTAGAACATCACACCCACTAGGCTGGACTTTTGTATTGGGCCGTGTCTTCAGGTCTGGTCCAAACTAATATCAAATTTTCAATCACACCATGTCGGTTTAGGGTTTAGGGTTTAGGGTTTTTTTGGAAGTGTTGGGATCTAGTTGTGTTCTTTTCCTCTTCATTCCAGTTTCTTCCGCAGTAAGAACTCTACTTTTTTTTTCTTTTTTTTTTGTGCGTGCATCTTCTTATTATAAGACGCTCGCTCAGTCCGTGATTCTTCTTAAACCGTGCACCCTGTGCTGGAGACCCAGAGAGATCTCAACGGAAGGAAAAGATCAGATCCTTTCTGGTTGGTGGTAGCAATGGCAGATTGCGCACGCAGGCAGCACATGCCTCCATATATCGACTTCAATAATCCGATAAGCTTTGATTCATTTGGCAAGGAGCCAAGGACCAAGGACACGCCATTCCTCAGGACATGCTTCTAGCTAGCTGCTAGTACCTTACAGGATTCGTTGAACGTAGACATGGCTGTTGAGACTCGGGAGAAGCTACATCAGCAAAATTTCAGTGCTTGCTCATGTCAGCTAAAACAGTCACTATTTCAGCACAGCAAATTCTCAGCGCTAGTTCTTTTTTTATATAATTTTTTTAAGAGGGGAAACCTCTGCTTTTAAGAAAGCAAGTAGTTTGGATACAAAACTGGGGTAACCAGTGACAAACAAAGCACAAAACAAAAGATACAATGAAGATAACAGACCAAACACACGGCCTGGACACACTACTCAAATCTCATGAATATCAGTTGGCATCGTCGCGTTTGTCTTGAAGCTTCGCATCCAGCAAACCACCATATCCTTCACTTGTGACATTCTCCATCTGTCGTCTTCCTTAAGCAGTATCATCCACTTCTGTAACAAGGATAAAGCACCATACAATACATCAGATGGCATCTTAGGAAACACTTTTTCAATAGCCATATTGTTTCTAGTCACCCAAAGTGTCCACGCAAATCCGGCAAACACAAACATAATAAGCCAAGACGACAAAGGCCCCTTGCCATATAACCAGCTTTCCAACAGCTCGTGTAAAGATCTAGGCACTGACTCCAAATCAAACACTTCTTTTAAGATTGTCAAAGCATTTTTGCTAAGGGGCAATCAAAGAAGATATGATTAACATTTTCCAAAACATCACAAATACAACATTTGTCATCCCCTTTCCAACCTCTTTTGATCAAAGAAAGATCAACCTGTAGCTTATTATTGAAGACCTGCCAAAGGAAAAATTTTATCTTTAACGGGATTTTGCACTTCCAGATAATACCAGCTACTCTACTAGGCATGCCTCTATTGGACAAGAATCTATAAAGAGATTTGGTTGTAAAAGATTTAGACTTATCAAGGGCCCAGAACACTGTATCAGGATTATCATCTATCGAGACATGTTGCAGCTCATCATATAGCATAGTCCATCTCTGGAACTCTTCACTAGAAAGGGCTCTATGAAAGTCTATAAACCATTCCTGATTCACCCAACAATCAGAAACAGTACTATACGGGTCTCTCACCATTCTGTAAAGATCTTCATAATGAATCTTTAGTGGAACATCCATTAACCAACAATCTTGCCAAAACTGACAATTCCTACCATTCCCAACTCTAAAGATTGCCCCCAATTTAAACTGATGTATATATATAAAAAGAGATAACATTCAGATTCTGGGATCAGTGATCAGAATTGCAAGTTTTGTTGGAGGGCATGCAGGTAGTGCAAGTGATGATTATGCGTAAAGATATATTGTTGCAGATCACCATCAGAAAGGTATCAGAATGCGAACAGACAACTGACCGTAACTTTGTTGGTTAGAAAAATGTTACCGTGTAACATGTCCATTTAGGTTTAAAGTCCTCGACTTGATGCAAACACTAGTATTTTTCTAGATTTTTTGCAAGATTTAATGGTACTATACATCTGTGTGTTGTGTTTCGTAAAAACATAAGGAAAAAAAGAGAAGGTATCAGAATACTCTGAGCTATCCAAATTCCGTGAAGCGACTGCAAACTTGATAGTGGATTTTTCTTCTTGAAGTTGTGAGCCAAACTTGATCGTGGATTTTTCCTCTTGGAAGCGACTGCAAACTCCGGATCCTAGTTCGGTCAGTGAACACAACAGAACAATCCACAGAGAGGCAGATCACATCACAGCTTCATCTCTACGCGATCAAGAACAGTTGGTTCAGAATAAGTTCAGGCACAACCTTACATATCACAGGTGGCGAAGCCGGCCGGGCATGTGACACAATGCAAGCTCGATCATGCCCCGTCGCCTCCAACGCAGTGCGCAACGACGACTGAGAGTGGTGACTTGGCCCCGTTGATGGCATCCATCACAGACACATCTTGATCAGAACCGTATCAATTCTCAGCACTGTTTCTGATGAGGTGACATGAGTTCGACTCAAAAGGACTTGTAGTTCTCGTCCGAACTGGGCATGGCCCTGCAGCCTTTGGCTGCTCGTCTTTGGCGGATTAGTCGGTTGGTTCTGTCCAGCATGGCGTTGGACAGGAAGTGAGGAAGACCATCACGCAGCAGAAGGACGCTGAGGAGTATGTGTCCGTAGAAAAGGACGTTACCACTGAAGTTTCTGTTGTGCTCTGGTTTCCAAGGGACACTAGCAGACTGCAGACGGGATAGCATACCGGCTCGTCAGTCAGTGACAGATCAGGTTGGATTCAGACTGTGAGAGCCATGATATCTCGTCAATGCTCATGCCAGTCGAGAAGCTGTTGCTGGCGATCGTGATACCTATGCTGTTAGCCCGTAACACGCTGTTCCCTTGGAAATATGTATTTGCTTCTTTCATGGATCATGATTGAACCATAGCTACTGATTGTTGATGAATGTTTCGTAATCAAGAACTTCGCAAAATTTAGTTCGTTCGTACAGGGTTGATCAAGAACTACAATGCTACTACATCATTGCATGGATACAGCGCAAGCGAGAAAGAATTATTGCTTGGAAGACAACTGGGCATATATTCTGATGAAAGTGCTAATGACTTTGGGAAGAACTGCTGCTATATCGGCAAATTCCATCTGCATTTTCAAGTAAAAGGCCTGCCTATAATGCCAGTCGGATCTGATGCGGACCTTCCTACTTGACTCCCGGAAGTTACAGCACGGTGTATTTGAAATCAATGATTTTTTTTTTGCCAGGTGGCCAGGTGCTCCATTTCTGACGCCTAAGCTCTGATTGAATCAATCTGCCCTCTATCTCCAGCAAATTGCCACTTTATACAACTATAAAAAGAAGAAGAAGAAAAGGAAAGGAATCCGTTTGGCCTCCTTCTTTCCCTCTTGTGCTTACCAAAAAAAGTTTTTATATACGAAATGATAAATTCAGCGCCATATGGAAAGGTGTGGTCTTTCCTCTCTCCTTTGCATATTTATTATGTATAGACATATTCTTTGCTTTTGTTTTTTTTAATGTTGAAAATTGTTATTGGGTACAGCATTACTACGTAGCCTTAGGTGCTAAGGAACATGAATGTTTCCATCAACAGCTAATTAATCAACCACAGATGTACTCACCGGATATGCAAATTCTCAAGAGATGATATCACTTTCCTATTTTTTGCTCAATGATTTAGAAGTCCTTTTTTTATCCCTCGTCTACATGGTGATGCGCATGCACACACTCATCATCATGCACACATAACATATTTGCAGTTTTACTGTTTTGGCATTCAACTTCAGAGTTCCAAGTTTCCTAGGTTAAAAGAGCTAATTGAGGACCCACTTACTGAATAGAAGACTTGCAGATGGGCTTCTTATTTGGCTTCTTAACTGCGTATTGAATTTCTGTCCTTATTGAAGTCGTGCATTGCACATTCTAGAAAACCTGTATTCAGTTTATTCAGACATTTGGTCTCACAGTCGTTGATGCAGTACTGTAAATTTGTAGTAATTTTTATTTGTTTGGGTTTGTTCAGTCCAGCCGAAAGTTGCAAGTATAACTTCAGAACTACTCTATATTGTAATATATACTCGGAATTTGATCGGATTCGGTGACCGTAGTAGTAGTCTTATAAAAGCATGAGGGCAGCGCAAATTGTACTTAACAATTCCCTGCTGTTTTGCATGCGCAACACGGCCCACCAATGGTCAACTGCCGCAACCCCCGGTTCACATGGCTTCCCTAATGATCTCTCCGGTCTACTACACAGCACAGGTTCACGTCCAGATATGACTCCAAAGTTCCAGAATGAGAGAATCATGTAGTAATGTACTCACTTGTCATCGGTGCCTCACTGTTCATCTTTTTTCACGAAAGGAAGTGGACATTTGGTCCTACAAGCATACTGCCACTTGAGTGAAAAAATGGAGGGCTTCTTATACAGTTTATTGATCTGCACAGTTACAAGAAGCAAATTGCTGCTAGTATATATAAGTATAGATATATATACTTTCCTGCTCCACTGAACAAAGTGGCATCTCGCAAATCTCGCGACACCGTGCAAAAGTGCCAGTATACAAACATCCATGCGACGCCAAGTGGACGGACCCACAGACAACCGGCCGCTGCCGCCGTTCCCGGCCTCTTCTCAACTCGCAGTCGCCGGGTTTTCCAGATCGGGAAGCAGCAGCGAGCCGCGGATTCAGTCCCGTTGGCCATTGCTCCACACTAGCTACTTACCCCAAAACGAGCAACCACAGCAAGAGAAGATGCCTACTAGAGGCTAAAGCAAACGAACGGTTCCAGTAACGCGAAGTGTATGAGCTTCAGCTTCACTTGTAGTCTAGCTCAGCTGCCCGGGTGGCCACATGCCGTCAGAAGAGCGTGCACTCTTGCCGAGGGAGTGGAGTGGAGCGGCGGAGGGATCATTTCTCTTTGTTTTTGTTTTCACAAGTTTTTTATGGGAGGCACCGATGAGATGATCTGTGCTGGACGGTAGTAGCGGCGGTCAGTCGAGCGGGTAGCATGTGTCCTCACCGCCCGTGTTCCACAGGAAGTGCGCGTAGGCTGCCGCGTGGTGCGCGTTGCCGGGGTCGGCGGCGATGGCCTCCTGGTACGTCTCCTCCGCGGCCGCGAGGTCGTTGCGCGCCTGCCACAGGAACGCCGCGTACCGCCCCAGCGCCTCCGCGTCCGCCGGCTCCGCGCGCACCGCCCGCTTGAAGAAGTGCTCCGCCCTGAAGTGAACGCGCGCAAAAACAAAACACACCTCCGATCCGTCAGCGACTGACTTAACTGACTCCATGCACCATTTGTTGTTGTATATTTGTAACCAAAACCATCGCGCGCGCGGCGCTGGCAGTCGGCGCCGATCGACTCACCTGTCGAGGTCGCCCTGCACCTGGTACAGGAACTGCGCAAAGTTAGCCAGGAGCAGCGAGCTGTTGGGCTCCTCGGACACGGCCTGCTCGTATCTCTGAGCCGTCGCCACGTGCTCCGACGAGTAGGCCACGTCTGGCTTCGGCGCCTCCACCGGCGCGACGAGCTGCTCTAGAATTTCCGGGTCCATCAGCTCCTCTGCACGCACGCTCGCCTGCATCCTTGTGGCTTCATCGGAGATCCGTTTCCAGATGACCAGCTCGTCTTGTACTGTCTGTTGTTGTGCTGCCTCCTCCACGGCCATTGAGTCGGACTCGGACACGGACGCCTCCGAGCCGGAGCCGGCGCCCGCGCCCAGTGGCGTTGCTTGCGACTGCGACACGTCCTGCGGCACCACCGCTCCGCTTTGTCGGTACGACGACTCGTCCGACTGGCCGTCGCCGGTGGCGCCGGCAACCGGCCGCACCTTGCCACCCCCGTCGCCGTTTCCGCCCACCGAGGCCGTGCGGCCGGTGGAGAAAGTCTTGAGCGCGGGGGTGTCGAACCGCTGCTGGTGGGAGTGCGAATAGGATTGCTCCGGCTGCTGGGTAGTGTCCACCATCTCCACGACGCTGCTGGGAGGGCGGAAGGTGGCAGCGGCCGCGACGCTGTCGCCCATGGAGTAGACGGTGAAGTTGGCGAGGAGCAGCATGAGGGAGACCATTAGCGCCGGGGTGCCGGCGAAGATGTGCTGGAAGAGCCAGACGAAGGAGGCGTGCATCTCGGCGTGGACGCGCGCCAGCACGCCCTGCAGGTCCTCGTACAGGAGCGACTCCCGCATCTGCAGCGTGAAGCTCTGGAGCTCCCGGATGATGAGCACCATCGAGGAGAAGGCGCGCCCCACCGCGGCGCGCGCGGACTCGCCGGCGCAGTCGATCAGCCGCTCGTCCCACCGCCCCTGCTCCAGCTGCTGCTGCTGCTGCTTCCTCCGCTTGAGCATCCGCAGGGACAGCGGGAGCCCGACGCTGCTCGCGCTCCGCTCCACGCTCGCCGGCCACCCGCCGGCGCCGCCCGGGTGCTGCCCCGCCGCGAGCTCCTGGATCCTCCTCAGGAACTCCTCATCGTCCCCGCCGTCGCTCCCGACGCTGTCGATGCTCGCGCTGAGAGCGCGCCTGATCGCGTGCTGCCCGCCGCGCCGCCGGCCAATAAGACCGGCGTTGCAGCCAGCCAGCGACGACTGGCTCCTCGCCAGCCTGACGCCAAGAACGGCATGCCGCGGCGACGTGGCAATGGCGGAGGACGAAGGCGACGCCGGAGAGGTGGACGAGGGCGAGGAGGAAGGGGAAGAGCACGGCGGCGGGGTCACGACCGCCGCGACCTGGATGCCCATGGGTCTCGGCCAATACCGGCCACCACCGCAACGATGGTTGGGAATGGCCCGCGGCTCCAGAACCGCGGGAGGCTAAATGCAAGGGGGAAGGGAGGGACAGGGAGGGAGTGAAGGGAGGGGGCGGTGAGAGGAAACGAGCGGTGGCCTTATTTCAGGATCCGGAAGGGGTCCTGGTCAACCTCACCACGCTGCTCGCTGCTCGTTGCTCGTGAGAGTAGCTGGAACCAGTGCTAGTGCTGCAATGGCGACACCACCTTTAGACAAACTTTATAGAGACACAAAAAGCAGAAATGAATGATATTTGTTGCGCCCGTAAAAGTAAAACAATAGGCCAAGGCCAAATTTAGCAGTAATTTGTACCGACTGGTCGCTACAAGCCTAGAAATGGAAACTGTGCTCGATGAAAAATCAAAGGAAAATACTGCTTGTAAATAAATCGAAAGATAGTGGTTGGAGAAGACGCCGTAGCGTGTTTCGTCTAGCACGAAGAGGCCAGGCTCGCCAGAAG
>Ga0182004_10003937_pt1 | contig 11889 bp, 11 predicted proteins | sample Sormic07211540_1_FD_120479 | JGI IMG/M metagenome (GOLD analysis project Ga0182004, IMG submission 120479) | Endophyte microbial communities from Sorghum bicolor roots, Mead, Nebraska, USA - 072115-40_1 MetaG | ecosystem: Host-associated > Plants > Roots > Unclassified | place: USA: Nebraska...
CACCAAACTCCAGCCTCCAATGAAACAGGAGGGCTAATGCATGTCATACTATACTATAAGCACTAGTGTTACTATTAGTTGTAGTATCATTTGGGCGCAAAGTCGATCCGGACGGAGCTAAATCCAAAGTTACCGTAAAACATGTCATTTTCAGGAGCCTACACGCTGCTCGGCCCGCACATGCACTGCGAGCTTTATGTAACTCAAAAAAAAAACACCATTAGGTGAGGTCCCATTTGACGTAGCTTCATGAGCCGTTTAAAATTATTTTGGAAGCTCTAAAACATGCTCTTAGAAACGATTAGTGTGGGATGAAAACTGAAAATAGCTACCTCTCTCCTAGCTTCAACTCACTTTGTAGGTCTCCACATGAGATTCCCTGGGAGCATATCTATTTCAATGAGGAGATCTACATGTAGGGTTGTCTGTCAAACAGTTGAAAAAAAACTTTAGTTCTATAGGTACAATGGCTTGTAAAGTTGAAGAAAAAAAAACATTTCACTAATAAAACGGAGCTATACCAAACAGAGCTAACCTTAGAACAGGTTTCTTTGATGTTTGCTAACATGCAACGGGGTTCTTTTTTCAACGTAGATGTCATAGTTAGGAGTACGATTTTGCAATAAATAAATAAAACGCTATTAACACTAAATTCTTATACGATTAAATTTCCTTGTTTCGAAGAGAGACGCTCTTTTACGTTACGGTTAGAATGAATCTCAAAATTCAAATGACACATGTAAGCAGTAGTTTCTGCGATCCTCCTCCAAAACCAGACTATAGCTCTTAAAAAAAAAGTTGGTTGCATGCGGACGACTCAAAGCACAACACGTACCTGGACACGTCACGTAGGTGTCAATCACTGGGAGCAAGGACGACGGCGTGACGCAGGCAGGCAGGCAGGCATCTCACGGGGCAACCGCGCTTTGTTCCTTGTTTGTCTCGGATCACGGGATCAGTCAGCCGCGAAGGCGAAGGCCAAAGGAAGCACAGAGCCGGCTGTCCGGGCGGCTGAGTTCGTTTGCAAGAGCTTTTTTTTTATGAAAGGCATAAAATTCTATTAGCAGCATGAAGCTGCAAGAGGAATAAAAGGTTCATAGGTTACAGACTGCAGTGCCTCCCTAGTGGAGCAACTGGAAACATGATCGTTATTTGAGCACCTGATGTGTACATGATTGTTATCAGCACACAAGCTGATCTGAATGCTTGAGTAACTAGTGAATGAGCTGTTGCATTGAGTCTTCTGTTTATCTTTGCCACCTTCCAATTCATGGTATAAGATGTGTTCACAAATTTCCTCGTGAGTGGTTTGATGTCCCAATGAGGTGGGTCTGAGTGAACTGATCCATTGAAGAAGTGTACCATTTAATTTGTTGACTGTCAGTGAGGAAGATGTCTTGGATCTGTATCGCCAATAAACTGGTTCCTACAAGAGAAATAGTTGTTGCCTCAGCCATAATGCTGAGTTAGCAATAGTAATTGCTTTGATGTGAAATTGTGAATCGTTAGTTTTCTCCTGGGTTGAAGGATGAAAACACCAAGGTCGGCTTTCCTCATGTGCTAATTACCTTGATCAGGGGCAATTGTTGCGTCCGTGTAGCATCTGGCTCCTTGTAGAAGAGTTGGGAAGTTAACCTCAAAAAGAGGAGGTGTTGGAATATATATGCCTGCTCTGAGGGAGGACATTCATTAACCATTTAATCTCTTGACCTAACTTGCATTCCTGCATAAGACAGATTAGTCTTTGATGTTGATGTATTATGATTTCCATGCTGAAGCTCATTCACATCAACATCATCCTCAGATGATGTTAATTTTATGTCTGCTACCACCGCATAGTATACTGCAAAATAGACCATTTTTTATTGTGGAAGTGAATGCCATTCTGCGCTTTCCAGATGTACCAAAGAGTTGTTGTGATTCTCTGGAACTTCTTATCAGTTGTCTCTGGGCTGATAGTTATTGACATAGTGTCTTGGACTCCATCTAGTTCCTGTGAGAACACTGAAGTGAGTAGAGGTGGCGACGCTGAGAACCAGATCGCCCTTGCAAAATTACAATGAAAGAACAAGTGTGAATCGTTTTCAATCAAATTGCATATTGTGCAGTGTTTGTTAACTTTAGAGGTAAGATTCCTAGCTCTTCCACCAGTAGCAATAGCCCTTCTAATGAGTCTCCAGGCAAATGTCTTGATGCAAGGAGGAAGAGTTTTGTGTTTCCATGCTCTTCTTAAAATATTCAAAGCCTGAGGTGAGATGCCTCTAGTGCCTTGCTGGTTAACTTGTACATGCACATTGTTATTAAGAGAAAAAAGCTTCCTTGGTTGTACACACCCCTTTCGTAGCCGACATCCATCTCAATTTGTCTTTAGCATTTGAAGGAACCCATCGATGTAGCAGTGATACAATTTTGTAGTTTGTTCATCAAAACCTTCGAGATAAGATCTTTATTCCATGTCTGGGTGTGAGGAATCCAAAGATCAGATATCTTATTATGGGGTAGTGAACAATGACTAGAAAATTGATGTGATCATGAATGGAATCCCATAAGCACACCATGGTGTCGACCAAATACTGCTAGATTCACCATTATGAATTTGAATGTCACAATTTCAAGCAAAGTACAGAATTAATATAAACTAAACGACCAACATGATTAAGCTTGTTAGCTTTGATAGTCATGAATTTAGCTCTAAACTTGGCAAGAATGAAATTGTAAGCTTTATTCCTGTCACTACGATTGAATATGAGCAAGATCATTAACATGAAAGACAACTTTAACCTCAGTGTTTGCAAGAGCGTTATGCTTGCATGCGTAGGTTTGGTTATTAGGTAAGTGTGGTTAGTTTACCTAAGTATAAGTTAGCCCTGCCGTAAACCATGCATGCCGACAATCCACGGGCGTTGCGCATGCAGTACGCTACGTTTTTTTTGTCAGTGCACGCACGTACACTGTACGCTCCGAGGCACGGCTGCGGCAGGAGAGTACTCTGCCGACGGTTCAGACAGAGAGATGGGCAGAGGCAGGAGGGAATGGGAATCCGACCAAAGCATCCAACAAGGCCGGGCCGGAGGGTACCGGCTTACGGGAGAGGTTCAGAGAACAATCCTGACGGCAGGCAGCACGACCTCTGCTCGCCGGCGGGGACCATGGCATCCGTCCCGTCCTTGGACTAGACGCTCGCGCCGCGTTCCCGGCTGCCGCACTGGCCGTGCTCAGTGCTCTGCTCCACGTCGTCGTCGGCCGGTAGCCAGCGGGTGATCCGCGAAGCCCGGTGCGGTTATGCTTTAATAGTTGCTCCAAAGTTGTGTCGGCCCCTCATAAATAGAGAATATTTTAAACTTCCTACCTCTCCCATTCTCCTTAGACTATCTCCAACAATAGTCACCCAAAATACAAGACCTATTTGTCCTTTGGGTAGCGCTACAGGTAAAAGGTTCCATATATATTTTCAGTATTCTCCAACAACAAGACCTAAAAGACAACACTCTCTGCAAATGGGTCTCGAGGAGAGAGGATACCCAAATTTGGGTGCCTAAAAGACAACACTCTCTGCAAATGGGTCTCGAGGAGAGAGGATACCCAAATTTGGGTTATGTCTGTCCTCATACCTAAAATAGGTCTTCGGTCTTCTATATAGGTATTTTGTTGGAGGCTATAGGTATTGTGTTAGAAACTTATTTTGGGTTTGGGTTGCATATGGGTTTCTTATTGGAGACCGCTTACTACCGTCGTATTGGTGATACACAAAAACATCTCCTCCAAAGACTACACCTACAACTCTGTGCGGGAGTTGTATCGGTGATCTATTGAAGATGATATAATAACCGCTTAAAAATGATGCGCAATGCTCCAAAACACCACGCTTCTTTTTTATCATCATCACAAAATAGTGCCGAGACTATTCGCAGGGGCAACATAAAAAAACGTAGAGCAAGGTGGAACCAAATCTACGTTCATGAATCATCACGATACAAGACAAGTTGTTACAATCCACCACAAACAGACACATTCATTGATCACCTCCAAACTTCATTTATCACTATGCAGATTTACACAAGTTGGGTACCACCAAAAAGAGAAAAAAAAAGTATATAAAAAACTAAGAAAGAATCCACCTGTCCATCCTACACTAAAGCCAAAAAATATTGCGCCGCCAACCTCTTTCCTTTCAGGCAGCATTACGTATACCAAAAAACCGTCCTGCCATGGCCCAGGGGGAAAAAGGGACCATTCTCGCACCTTTACTCGTTGCTATCTAACTGTATTCACACTGCACAAAGCCACCCACTACAAACTGAGATATCGACAAGCAGTGCTCTAAAACCACCTTATTTACAGAGAATCAGGCCACGACTCTGGAAAGACAATGCGTGTTTGAAAAACTGTTGCTCCGTGACAAATTCATCACTAGGAAAACATTACTCGGCGCAGAATTTCTGTTTATCTTCATGCCACTTCCTCACCGAGCCATCCAACTCCGGAAATGCGGAAAGAACAAGCAGCTCAAGAAGTTCAAACGCTAGCTGCTTCAAACAAACTGGGGACTGTAGAAAAACCAAATATAAATGTTAGCCAAGAATCAGACAGCCGATGCTGCTCTTGTTTTAGCTTAGGCAGTTTCCTACTGTTTTTTGAATGCATGCTGCTTACTACATTCCACAGAAATAATTCAGATCACTAACTGTACATCTGTAGTCCTTAGGAAAACATACAATAGTTTGCTAAGGACACTAAAGCAAATTTGCAATAATTCAGAACTACTTTAAAAAGTCTGACTGGATGCATACAAGGATGCAGGCATGGGAGAACTATATTTTTTACTAACTTTATGCGGGTATTTAATTGCTTGAACCGTGAAGGAGCTCCAGGTATGGAGCCTGAATCAACTTCTCAATCTATAATAGGATAGCTGGTTGAGCTGGTCACCGGGGCTCTTGCATGACAGAAAATTTGAGACCACCAAATGGAAGAGTGGCTTTGGTGCTCAGGCAATAATTATGGAAAAATATGAAATTTGCAGTGTCTACTGCAAGAGACCCTTAAGGGGCCACCAATACAGGTCAGCTTCTACCATATTGGAACCCACACTCCACGGAACTCAGTAAAAAAAAGTAAATTAACAGACACTATGATGTCACTCCTCCAAGAATACTTACCTGAAGAAAGAAATAGATATCCTGAGCACATTTTTCATAATCCTTTCGACCAACCAGACTCACTAGTGGAGATGGGGCTTTATCTGTGCAGCAAGATAATAAGATGGTAAGAAATAAACTGAAGATTGCATTGATCACAAATCATTCAAGCAAAAAATCTGATAAAAAGGAACGCAGCACATAATGGAAGACAAATAAAAGAGACAATTCGTGTGTTCACCTATTATTAATTCACGAACAAAATTTGCACGATGAGCAGCTTCTATCCGTTGTTCATCACTTAGATAGTTTCCCATGCCATTGCTCTGAGCACCAGGAGGAGGTGGAGGCGTTTTTCTATTTGGATGTTTTGTCATGAAAATTCCATCAGGCCAGAGAATCTGTATGCAGAGAAAATACAGACTAAGTTATGGGGCAATTATGCACAAAAGATCCATTTATAGCAGGTATCCAATGAGATGCCTAACTGCACACATAATATTTCTCCCTCTGTGAACCGCTGGTTGTAACCCACCCCCCCCCCCCCCCCCCTCGCTCCCCCCCCCCCCCCCCTCCCCCCCCCCTCACCCTCCCCCCTCAACCACTTCCACCTCTACTCCCTCACTCTCCTCCCCCCTGGCCCCGCGCGTTGACCCCCCCCCCCCCCCCCCCTCCTCCTCTTTTTAGCTGAAGATACAATCTGAGACTTACTTGTTCAACACGCTTAACAGCGAAAGCAATTATCCTCCCTTTCCTAAGTAACTGGATTTTGTCAACAAGCCAGTCATCAAATGTGTCTCCCATTCCCAATTGCAGTATTTGCTTTGCTACCCAAAATGCTTGACGCCTACAAAAATCAGAAATTCAGAGTTAAATCGACTTGCAAACCATCAGGGCTACAGATACAAAATGTTAGAAGACAATAATGATGGGTGTAGGGTTATTTCACCTTATCCAGCCTCCATCTTGGAGCTGAAAAACCACATCAACAAGATGAAACAAGGGGACACTAAGATTTGGGGCCATCCACTGCAATGTCATATGTTCAAAGTTATCAGGCAGGCAGGCAGGCTAATTAAAAAAATACTGTTAACGGATTGAAATCTGGGTCGTAGTAGCAACAAGTTCATAGAAAATAATTAGAACCTAGTAACCTACATCATTAGGACATACCGAGAATCCATCAGACTCTGAAATTTGAGATGTGTCATTGGTTTCACTTGAACGCAGCTTCCTAGGGTTTACTGAATCTATTGAAAAAGAATGATCATTCTGCTCTGGATCACTTCCAGAATTGTCCTGATAATGATTGGCAGTTGTGTCTCTAACACTATCTATTGTGTGGCTAACACTGTTTCCTAAGTTCTTGTTCACATTCCCTTTCCTAAATCTCAAACCATCACCAGCAATGTCTGAATCCTTATGTACAGTGTTGCCTGTATGTCCATGCAAAGATTGACCTCCAGAGATTAAATTCCCATTCAAAGCTCCAGAAGAGTTCAATGCTTTTACATTTTTCCCATTTGATCTTTCATCTAACCTGACTGCAACATAACAGGAACTTAGTGTTAAATAGTGCAAAAAAAACAGGGACTTTACAAATAATTAGTCATTCGGGCCAACACACCTGACAATGTTTGGATAACTGAGAGAGAGTCTGTGAAAATATATGTCTGCAAAGAGACATTTCCCAATTTATTAAATATCAGTTTTGCAAATATTGAGATGATAAGAGTTAAATAAGGAAACTAACCTGTGAATCCACACTCAGAAAATCCCAGACTTCTATGCAGCTTGAAACAATAGGAATTTGCAGAAGGTTCTGTAGAATTAACAAGTGGTTTAAGTTACGATCATGTAAGATTTTTCTAAACAAAACTGCTAACATCTGTATCACAGATCATGAAGTACAACAAACATGATCTAACAGAAAAGGCATACTTCAAGGTTAGACTACCATACTGCAACATAAAAACAGAAAGTAAGTTTCATTGATGTTTACCAAATACATAGTATATGATCCACTGAAGATCAAGATGCCAATTATGTGAATGTTATGAAATAAAGTAATAAACGCACCAATCCCTGAATACATAAATAATGGCTCGTGTCTTTCTTGAGCAATTCAATGGAGCACAGCACCCTTTATAGTCATAAGCTAAAACAAAGAAAATGTCTGTTTCTTGCAAGATTGATCTGCAGCCTGCACGTTTGTTAGCCCCTGATGAAACTGTTGTAAACTATGACTCAAATGAAGCAGGCCCAAGAAACGAATTTTTGTTTAGAAATATCAGTGCTTAAAACTTAAATTTTAGTGAAATGTGATTATGTGAAGAGAAATTGGACCTTAACTGTTCCTTCAACTAGTAGGGACAACAAATACCTTCAGATATATGTCAAGCAGCTTGCATCTCTCTCGGACAACATGAACCTCTAAACCTGATGAGAGGAAATGCTTTGGAGGTAAATGAAGATTGTACTGAGCATACTCTTTTAGACGCCGATGCAGCTCTTCAAAATGACGAAACCTAATCAACAGCAACCACATAGAGCAAGTAAACACACTTGGAATGGAAAAAATAAAGCATATCTGAATATATCTATCGTGGCCTACTGAACAAGAAAAAACACAGCATGCCCACCTCCTCTTGATGGACCAATTATTACCATTGGCATCGGTCACGGAAATAGAATACACAGCAAACATGCCAGACCCACTTTTGACAATGTTAGCTCCTACCACCTGAATATAGAAATCTGATAAGGATGTGTACAACCAGTAATTATCATAGTCAAAATAAATCAAATGAATAAACGCTACCTCGCATCTTAACTTCAAATAAGAGTCTTGTAGCACATTGGCACCACGATAATTTGAAGCATATGAAGAGTCACTTGATGGCAATGATAAAGATGAAGCATTTGAACTACTAAACATCCTAGCCATACTTTCCACCTCAGGATCCTCGTCTAGCTCATCCGTCTTTGAATCATTTGCAGATGTATTTAGTATGTCCATACCATCACCAACAGAGAAAGAGGATCTCTCCACTTCTTGCCAGATGGGAGGCTTCTGAGCATTTGACCTTGACCTTTTTCTTCCTGAAGAAGTTCTTGACATTTTCAGTTTTCCCACATGACTTCTATTCTTCTTTGCTCTATGGAAACCAGGAGACTCAAGTGGGTGATGTATATGTGATAAGGTGGCATTTCCTTTACTTTTGCTTTCCCAAACTCTGGTAACAGGAGAATCAAGTCCAGTCACATTGTTGAATTCATCGTCCTCAGTGGCATATGAACTCTCACTCTCTACTCCAAAGTCTTCTGGGCCGGCATGATCTGCCATTTCTGTAGATAGGCTTTTCGGGATGCCATTTGGATATGTAGGTGCAGTTGAGTGTCTTACCAAATGCTGGTCCTCCAACTGAGAGGACGCTACTTGTCTTTCAGAATTACTAGGATTTTGACAAATTGAAGTGCTGCAAGGAACTGATTGCTGAACTGAAGTCGAACCTAGAGAAGCAGATCCAACAGACACCTTTTTGATATGTTTTGCATTTTCTGATTTGTAATTCTTTCCCTTTGTCCACATATCCTCAAGGTGCTCAAGTGCTAAAGCTTGATGTGTTCGCTCAGAGTTGATACCCAAGGGCTGTGCACGCTCTCTACTGTGACCATCTGCAGTTGCTCTGTTGTTGCTTTTGGTATGCAATGAAAAACTATTATCCGAAGCAATGTGGGAAGATGAAGCTAAACTTGTTGACTCCAGTGGATGTGAACTACTGATCAAAGAAGCATGAGAGGGTTCTAACTTTAGACTATATGGATTTGTACTGTTACTGGGCTGTATATCTGATGCAGTTTTGGACTGACCCTGATGAAATCGAACGAGTTCAACACCTGGACTTGAGTGATCTGTTAGTGCCGAAAATTCATCAATAGAGGGCATATGGGGTTCCCTGTGCTTAACAGTTGTTGCATCCTCCAAGGATTCTGCAACTTCTTTCTCCAGCTTATTAGTATGCGAAAGAGCCAAGGATTCGATCCTTTCATTTATAAACCTGAAATTTAAAATTTAAATATGGTGACAGTAAAAAGAATTATTTGAACCAGGTCCAGTGAGTTACTACCTTGGATTTGCTAAGTTCACAACAGGTCTCAAAACTGCACAAGCAAGAAGTTCTCGTGCTGTACACCGGAAGAAAGTACACTGTAGATCCTGAGGCTTCACTGTGATTGAGATCAATCCATCAGCAAGACTTTTTAATACCTGGAGAAAGGAAACACGTAGTAGAATCATCAGATGACCTTCGATGATTACATAGATACACAGCCAATAGAGCAAGAGATATATTCCTATGATGATCAACTCACCAACAATCTTATGTAAGTGCAATCAAGACATGAATTAAGTATCGAAGTTAATAAATAAAATGTGACTGAACAATGTGAAATACGATATCTAGTTATCCAATTATGTAAAAAATTATCAGAAGTGCTTATATCTATATATTAAAGTATTGAGCATGCACTTAGTCATGGAAATCCATCTATTCTTGTACATTATAATAGAATATATGTATTATGAATGATGAAGGGGAACATTTACGAAAGAACATAGCAACCAATTAACTAACAACGTTCTATGTATTGAACGCTTGTGAAAATTGTGTTATGTTCTAGATGTATGGCCTGCATTGAAGTCATAAAGATCTAGGATTCTAGACTGGATGGTGCTAAAGAAGGGGTGATATGGTCAGCATTATCTTTTGCACACAAGTTTATCATAGAGATAATAAGATATATGTTGACCTAGCAGCAATCAAGTTATCACATGAACAGATTTCCATGTCATATTTGAAGTAAGAAGTGCATGGAGCTTATGCCTTATGGTTGAAGACCTAAAAATTTCACCGTCAACTAAGTCTCACCTTGTATTCAGCACTGGCTGAAAATAAAGCTGGATGCAACTTGTTTTCAGCTAGAAGGATCATTTTCAGTTCAGCATCACGACGCTCTGAAGGAAGGTTCACAAACTTCTCTTTTCCAATCTTGGCTTGACAGAAATGATAAAGTTCCAAATTATTGCATACAAGATCGACCAAATCCCTGGAAAAAACAGGGAATGCTTTAGTGTTAGAAGTCTAATGTTATGAAAACATTACATCATTTATGTTTTTATTTATTGCACAAAAACAAGATTTTCTACCTGATCAGCAGATTGATAAGGTTAACATTCCTTGCCCGAACTGAAATCTCCCCGAGGACAGTATTAACTATAGTAATGAGTTCCTCGGGACCTTCCTTGTCAGGTGTTACACGTGAGTACCAAAGATCTGTTACCCATTCTGTGATAAGGTGCCTTGTGAACTGTTCAAATGCTGCTTCAACTGGAGGAGAGTTAACCTTGCTCCTCCAATCTAATTTTCCATCCTTTTCAGTCTGATGAAGGACCTTCTTTACCTCAGTAATTTTCGTTTTGACAAGTGAATGACTGGCATGATCTGTGCTAGTTGTGCTCTTTCTACGAAGGTCATAATCAAGTGATATGTAGCGGAACAAAACAATGAGAGCTGTGGCACATGGCAGGTTAAACCATACTGATGAGCTCGTAACTGCAATGGGGGAAATCGACTATTCAGCGAAAATGCAATCAAGGGGAAATATTCTGTATGTGTGCAATACGAATTTGTTTCAAAACATAGCTCTGCTGTAACTTTCAGAGAAGCACATTTCAAATGTCTGCCTATTTGAGCATCCAATTTAAACCAGCATGCATCGTGCTTGATACCCTTGGCAGTAGACTCTACCATGCAGTCTAGGATGAGATATTAGTAACATGTATCTCAGCTACGAAATCCATACTATTGAGAAAACAACTTGCACTGTATCTAAGAGATCAACAACAAACTACCACTGAGCAAACAATTAGAATGTATCAGCATAAGTGACCAATCATGTGAAATAAAGTCAACCTACTCAAGAGCAAGTTAGTTTAATGCGCCAGCAGCTGGACAATGCAACGAACTAGAACACCGCAGGAACAAGTAAAACGACTTCAAAAATCAGCAGCCGCCTATCTGGGAGGGTTAATTACCGAAACCACGAACTCCAATTTAGAAACCACGCAATGGGCAGCCAGCATAAACCCTAATCACGGCACTAGAGACCGAGAAACGCATCGGCGGGATCGCCGACGCGCACGCGCCCATCCCACTGTGGGCAGGGCAGCGAAGGTGGGAACTGGCAGAGACATGAAAATTCCGTAGGACTCACGGGACATGAGGAAGGCGAGCCCGAAGGCGAAGACGAGGAGCAGGACGGCCCGCTTCTTCCCCTCCTCCGCGAGGTCCCGCAGCGTCTGCGCCCTCGGCGCGCCCGCGGCCGTCGTCGCCATCGCCGGCGCCACCCTCCTCCACGCCGGGGAGCGGTCTGGGGGTGCGGGGGCCGGGGGAGGCGGCGGCGGTGGGAGGGGGCCGCCTGCCTGGTTCTGGATTCTGTCTCGTGGACGGGGAGAGTACGGCCGCGGCCGGTCAGGAGGTGGCGCTTTCGGGGGGTTGTTTCCCGGTACCCACAGCGTTTTCTTCCAAAAAAAAAATTTCTCGTTTTGTTTTAGCATTTCTGCTTGGGCCTTGTTTAGTTCCAAAAAATTTTGCAAAACAGGTACTGTAGCACTTTCGTTTGTATTTGACAAATATTGTCCAATCATGCACTAACTAGGCTCAAAAGATTCGTCTCGTCAATTTCGACC
>Ga0182004_10003938_pt1 | contig 11888 bp, 10 predicted proteins | sample Sormic07211540_1_FD_120479 | JGI IMG/M metagenome (GOLD analysis project Ga0182004, IMG submission 120479) | Endophyte microbial communities from Sorghum bicolor roots, Mead, Nebraska, USA - 072115-40_1 MetaG | ecosystem: Host-associated > Plants > Roots > Unclassified | place: USA: Nebraska...
GTTAAAGCCACTCATCTCAGATCCACTGGGGAGTTGCAGCCCTTGCCTATTCTAGCATGGAAATAGGATGATATTAGCAAGGATTTCATAGTGGGATTGCCCAAGACGACGGTTTTGATTATATCTAGGTTATTGTGGATCGTCTCACCAAGACTGCACATTTCTTACCCGTGAAAACAATATATACTACGGTCACCTATGCTAAAATCTATTTTGACCGTATATTAAGTTTGCATGGGGTGCCAAAAACGATAGTGTCTAATAGTGGAACTCAGTTTGTCTCCCAATTTTGGAAATGTTTACACAAATCCTTGGGCACCAAGCTTCTATACAGTTCAGTTTATCATCCTAAGACAGGTGGGCAAACTGAATGGGTTAATCAAACATTAGAAGATCACTGGTTTGAACCCAGTGAAAGATGGTTCTTTGGGGTTAACTTGGTGAAGGGAACCGAAGACAAAGTCAAACAAATTCAAAATAACTTGAGAGTTGCTCAATACCGACAAAAGAGCTATGCTGATAGAAGACGTCGACCCCTAAGATTTGCTAAGGGTGACCATGTGTATTTAAAAGTATCCCCGATGAAAGGAGTGAATCATTTCGTGGTTAAAGGCAAGTTAGAACCTCGCTACATTGGTCCATTCTTAATCATCGACCGATGTGGACAGGTCGCTTACCACCTGAAATTGCCCGAATGGTAATCCGGGGTACACAATGTGTTCAATGTATCCCAATTGAAGAAGTGTCTTCAAGTACTGGACCGGGTCCAATATTTTGAAGGTGTGGAACTTGAACCTGATCTGACTTATGCAGAGTATCCCATCCGAGTACTGGACCAAAAAGATAGAGTTACCCGAAACAACTACCAAGTGGTACAAGGTACAATGGAGTCAACATTCTAAGGAAGAAGCCACGTGGGAATTCGAAGACTATCTTATGGAGAACTTTCCTGAGTTTTACGCTTCTTTTTAAAATAGTGGCTATTAAAAAGAAGTGTGCTTTAAAGTGTGTAAAGGTGTAACCAAAGGCATGTACCTAATGTACGTGTATGTTTATAATGAGATGTTCGTCCCTAAACCTCCTGTCTTGTGAAGAAGCTAATGATAAATTAGCTTGACACATTTCCTTTTCCATTACTTACCATAAAGCTTTAAATCTCGGGGACGAGATTTCTTTAAGGGGGAAGGGCTATAACATCCCTGATGTTACGGACACTAAAAATGGATCATGTCATCATCAGCATTGCAAAGCATAGTTGTGAAGCACATCATAATGCATCGACTTAAAATAAGTTTATTTTGGTTGATTGTGCTTAGGGGATTAAAGTGTGTTTATCTTGTGGAGTGATGCTTGTGTTGATTGTGTAATCCCTAGTTAAGGAGGGTTGTAAGGATTAACTAAGGAAAAACCCTAATTTTTACCCCCTTTTGTGTAACTTAAAAACTAAGCAAAATTTAGGGATGAGTTCAAAAGCAAAGTTGTAGATCTTGTAAAGATGTACAACTTTGGTGTTTTGAGTTTTTGAAGTTTCAATCCAAATTTCAAAGTAATTTTAAAAACACAGATTTCCAAAAATTGCCCCCTTTTCAATTTGAATCCCTAATTCAAAATCTATTTGGAATCTTGAAAAGTGATCAAAATGAAAGTTGTTGAGCTCATCAAAATGAACAACTTTTATTTTGGGAATTTTTCAAGTTATTGAGGAAAATCAAAAGTAATTTTGGAATTTCTGTTCTGACCAAATTCAAATTGGAATTTCCCCCAATTTGGTATTTGAATTTCAAACTATTTCACTCAAATTCATTCCTTTCCACTCGAAATTGGCTCTGGGTCCTTAAATGAGTTTTGTAGAGTATAAACTTTTGAACAAACTTTATTTTGACCAAATTTTGAGTTCTATTCAATATTTTGGAGTATTTTCGCAAGAAGACAGAAAGGGGGGATAGGTTCGTCTACAGTGTTCTGATGAGGATCACGGGCGCCTCTGCCGCGCGGCCGCGGGAACGGTACCGAGCCGCGTGCGTGCCCTACCGCCACGCAGCTGCTTGCTGGCCGTGTCAACTCGCGATGTGGACGCCCGGGGCTTCTTCACCTCATCCTTTTGAGCACACCGCGCGGCCGACCTCGAGCTCCCTTGTCTCTGCGACCGAAGCTCCCAACAAAGCTCCACCGTCCAATACACCCTACACACAACCTCTCTGGCCAATTCGAGTTCTCCGACACCTTCTCCATCTCCTTGTGAACCCAGCGCACTCCCCGGAACGCTCTCTACCACACCCATCCGCCCGAACGCCGTCTCTCTTCCCCAACTCCGGCCGGAACCACCACCGTGAGCCCTCTCCTTGGCCAAGCCGTTCTGGAAGGTAACACACCCTGTTGGTGGGTGTTTCCATTTTCCCTCGTCACCCAGAAGCTTATGCGCTTGCCTTTCTTCTTTGGACACGAGCAGGTTCACCGGAACAACCTCGTCGAGCCCAGAGTGCCAGCTCGGAAGACCCGCTACCGCCGCCAGCGCCTTAGGCCACCTCTCCGAACCCTACGATGTGAGCACCACACTCCCCACCCTCCCTGGAAGCTCCCTAACGTGTTAGTTTGCGCTCTACCGAGCCCTCACGGCCAGTCTATGGGCGACCGGTACGGCCGTCCGCCATTCGTGTGGCTGAGGTAGGGAGAGAAGGGTAGAGCATCCGTGGGTGGTAGCAATAGAGGCGTGAGGTCGAGGGGGTGCCGCTGCGCATCTCAACGTGGGCTAGGACCTACCGGCGGTGCTCCTCTGGGTGACCGAGCCGGTGGCGGGAGGAGGGAGACAGAGTTGACGAACGGGGCCCGCCCGTCAGCGACCAGCAGAGATAGGAGGGAGTCAACGCGTGTGTGGGCCGACCTGGGCTGTTAGCGAGCGGGCCGGCAACAGCAACAGTGTTGTTTTCCTATTTCTTTTTATACCAAAAGTGATTTATGTTTATTTTTGTGTAGAAAAATTTGTGCAGATCCAAAAATAGTGAAAATGTTTGTATAGGTTCTATGCCGTGAGTAGAACGTAAGAAAAATATTAGGTTTCATTTTCTGATAGTTTGCACATGTATAAAAATTGTGTCCTTTATTTAATAAATAGAACTTCCATGATTTTTAGGGATTTATTTATATGTCCAAAAATCACCAAAATTTGTGAGATGTCTCTGAGTGATATTTCCTGGCTTGACAAAAAGTTTGGTGGTATTTGGATATTGTTTGAATAAAATATTAATATACCCATAATTAGTAATTAAGTAAAAATCCTAAAATAATCAGATAATAATTAGCTTAATTTCCAAAATAGGATCTAAGTGATTTTGGGATTGTGTGATGACTAGGGGTCATTAACCTTAATGACCTTTGGCATTTAACTATTGTTTGGTATTAATGCTTAATTACTGTCATTGATGCTTAATTAAAGATTAATTAAGGAAAAAATGAATTAATAATTAGTTAATTAAGAATAATTATGGATTATCTTAGTTTACTGTTGCAACCTCTTGGGTAAAAACACTAAAGTGGTAAACGCTCTTTAATTATTGTTTTAACCTGCTTTGGCACCGAGAAGGAAAGTTGTACTCAACTAAATCCTTCTTATATGTTGTCATAAGCATATCATAGCATACATCATTTTACGTATAGTGCACGTGGCCGAAGGAGCGACCGTTGAACCGAACCCTAAGGTTGGTGTTCCGTTCGAGGAAGTTGGAGCCAAGACTTGGGAAGTCTCCAAGGAACCCACTCAGCTCTGCAACCAAGGCAAGCCCCGGATGCATTAACCCTTCCTTGAATGTTTTAGATCTTTTACCACTTATGAACTAAAAATGCTGCATTACGTAGTCAAGAATTGGGTTTAACCTATTGATTGCATTTACTACCTTGATAATTGTTACCCTGTCTTTGGCACCTATTTTATTTTAAAACTGCGTAGTGATGCTTAGCCCTGCTTATTAGATAGGTTTTCAAATAAGTAAGTTTGAAGGGTTGTTGTGGAATACTTTTATTGAATGAAGTTTTAACTTGAGACTGGTCGGTGGACTTGCTTTAATAATGGAGTCTTAAAGTAGTGTCTCCAACTATGTCGATTAAGGACCGGTCCATTGATGGTCTAGTGGGTTGAGAATTTATAGTACTAGCCACTTGGCCTCGGTAATCCTGGTCTTGTGATTCCTCGACGAGAGCGGCTACTCGCGCACTAGGCGTGGAGCGATGGCGAGAATAGCGTGTAACCTCCTAGCAAATGTGCTGGACGGTAGAGTACTGTGCTCTCGGGTGCCGTGAACCCGGTCAGATCTTGGTAAAGCTAGATTTGGGTTGACATATGCAAGATTTGGTTCTACATATGTCGAGTGGTTAGGAACTCCAGATGGGTTGCTAAGCGGTTTGAATCATCGTTGCTCCCTAATTGGGAGACTCAATTCCTTTGACCATCATTGTAGTTAAATATGCAACTAAGTTATGAAATGGGGAAAAGAAAATGTCTCGTGGAGTTCGGATCCTAATTGCCGGACTTAGAGTGACATGAAGCTATGGCCGTCGGATGAATAACACTTTTGTTAAGGACTAGGGATTTACAGACTTGTCTGTGTAAAGCAACTAGATAGACTGTCCTCGAATTCCTCGGCCTCTTGAGGTGACCGATTTGAGGCTAAAACTTGAAAGTAAGGATTCACTATTAGTAAGCTTTTATGCAAAACAACTTGGCTCCTTGCTCAACCACTCCTTGTCTACCCTAAGACGACATTCCTAAATTCTCCTCTTTTTCTGTCGGGTAACTCTTGTTGAATACTCCAGTACTCAGGGTTTTATAACCCCTGTTGCAGGTGAGGCTCAGGAGCCAACTTGGTTCAGAACCTGTTGCATGACCGTCGTCGAGGTTGACGACGATGAGGAATGAAAGTGACCCGCGGGCTGGGTCTGTAAATTGTAATCTCTGTAATATGGTTAAGGTTGCTCCATTAAACATGGCTTGTAATAACACCTTATCTAAGTCCTACTTTGATGAAGTTCTTTTGTAAATTAAGTTATGTAATGCTTCCGCTGTTTTACTCTCAAATGCTACTTTGGTTATGTACTATCTGTGATACTGCAATGTCTTTGCAATGGATGATCCTGGTGTTAATGTGGTCACTTGCTATCCTGTAAGGGTGAGAAGAAGAAGTTCTCGTTAATTGATCATTGCTGGTGGTCAGGACAAGTCCTGTTATTACGCCACAAGTAGCAGTGGAACGGGCATCCTGGGATGCTCATCGGGCTTCTAGAGTAGATGGATCCCCGGCATCACCGTCAGAGGCCTTTGGGACAATGACAGGTGTCGGTGGGCCCAACTACTTAGGAGGTTCTACCACACTTCCTTTCTAATAGATGTGTATATATGGCTAGTGGTAGGACAAGGAAAAATACCATAGAGGAGCTTTTCAGGGTTTGTGATTTTCTTAAAATAAAACTCCAGACTTTATCTTAACTTATCTTTAGGCAAGTTAAAAGATTTACTCTGACTCTACTACACCTAATCTTATTAAGCATAACTAAGATCAAGCATATGCAGCCCATGAAACTTAGATTAATTAATAGGGACAGGGTTCTGGATCTTCCGTCAAGTTCAAGATAAACAACGATTTGTTCGAAGAGCGACACATCGATCCGGCTTCATATCACAAAGAACCGAACCCTGCAATCATAGCACCACATCTCTTCTAGTTATCGACCGGTGCAGCATGGTCAACCTCCCTAAGAAGGCTAATCCTTGCCTGCGAATCAAATAACACAAGCAAGAACAAGAAAGAATGCAACTAATTCACAAATTAGTGATTAATCTCACGAGTTAGGGTCTCACAAACCGATAAAATGACGAAACTGTTCTTGACAGATTAATCAAAGCAAAACCCAAACCCTAATGTAGGTGGCGACAACTAATTATATAGCCTAAGGGACATCTAAGAACCCCTCTTCACGTGCATAAGGTGCCCTAACACGTTACGAGGCCCAATAGCCCAAAATACGGCGACGCTGCGCCCTGATAGATTCTGGACGTCAAATTGTTTCAATGATTCCTGTTGAATCCAGTGGAATTTGGTCCTCAAAATAAAGCCACTGGTTAGCTTATGAAATTATCTCTCCATCCATATGTGGATCATCACCAATGCAATTCCGGATGTGTCCTGGGCGTCCGTTTTACTGAATGCTGGTCCTGGAACCCGACATAGACTCGAACTTGATATGGATTGGGCCTCTGACTTGGTTTGAACGACCTTGCTGACCTTTTAAGGTGGTAGCCAAGGAGGAGGACGTCCAAGGGCTCCCTTTCTGGCTTCTCCTTCTCCTTGGATGTGCTCCCAATTGGGCCAGGGTCCCATGAATAAAAAATATGTCCATGATGATAAAGTAGCTCTCGGCAGAAACAATGACAGAATATAATAACAATTTGAGAGCCTTGCCGATGTGATGTTGATGTGGTACCTAATCTATTTCAAAGCTTATCAAATAAGCTTTCCATCAAGTGCTCATTGACCTTAATCTCATTTTTGATGGATGAGTTATGCCCTTCCCAATAAAGCACTATCGGGCTGCCGACATATCGAAAGAACAACTTTGTATGGACTTGCAGTTTGTACAATCAAATAATAACATGTACATGTGGAACCAAGTGAATTGTACCAAAAATTATTATATAAATATATTAATGAGCTCACCATATAATCAATAGTTATACCCAAAGGCGTCGTGTCCTCATCATTCTACCCTTCTTGACAGCAAACCGTCCTCAGTTTGAGCTTTGTTGAAGAGTAGGTTATAGGTAGTAACCAACTTTGCTCTCCTTGAAAACTAACCTGTTTCCTTACAACAAAATTTGGGGATCTCGACATAACATAATTATATCTATTGCAGCCCTCTAATTGATAATATTGTTGCACACCAAACGGACATTTCAGATTTAAACAAAAGTAGACACGATGCACCATATACACTCCTTTACAATTATATTTGCTAATAAAGTGATATGTATATCTAGATAACCATGATAATTCAGCACATTTAAATTTCTCCTCCAAACTACTTAGAGCACACAAAGTTTCAAAGTCAATATATCCCAAAGTATTGAAGACAACAAATTTAGTTCATTTTTTTCATTAGCAATTGGAAGCAAATATTTATTTTGAGCACTAGTATTTGGTTGCAAAATAAAAGCATCATGCTCATCCACTAGTTGTATAGGTATAATAAAATCCTTATCACAGAACTCTTCTTTATCATAAGCATTATTAGAACAATTATTTTGTGACTAAGGCAATTCAGTTTTAGTGTTCACTAAATGTTGCTCCATCATAGCATGGTTGGTGGAAAAATTTAGCACATCAAGAGAACTCACACCTTCAATGAGTTCAGCATCATGGGCATTACCTTGGCTCTCATTCTCAAGAGAAGTTATAGGTGATGGTTCTGAATTTTCACATGAGGATGGGAGCACCTCATTTTCTATCACATCATCCTCACTCTTTTGTATATGGTCCTGCAAAAGGTTAGCCATAGCAGGAGGAATAACAAGGGACTAATCTAGTTGATGGACCTCATCACTTGAATAAATCACACGATATGGTTGAACAAACGTTTCTCTCATAACAATTTTCATATCATTCCATGTATGAGGCTTATCTGAAGAACTTAAAGACTCCCACTAAGTTGATACTAAATGTCATAAAACACTAGATGCATTCTTAATCTTTCTCTGTTCACACATACAACTTTGTGCAAAAATATTATCTATTTTACTTTCCAACTCAATGTATTTATCAGCACCAATACCTTCATAAGTAGGCAGGGAAGAAATAATAAAATGACCTACGAGAAAAGGTGTAGCAGCAATAGTGTGTGTCTCATGCATCATTGATTTCTCATAATGATGAGTGTTATAACCTGCCATTGTAGACATGAAACACAGCAACAAACAGTGAAGATTAACCTAAATAATTTGACTACGCAGGTGGAGTGGTGCCTCTCAAGATCAAAGCACAGTAAACACCTTATCAAGTGCTTACAAGGTTCTTACTGTCAAGACAAAGGATACCTGAAAGGCGTAGACCAAGATTGCAATGGTCTTTTCTGTACCGATCTGAAGTATTTGTGGAGCTTAGGAGGCACACAAAAGAATAAATATGTATACGTGGCACACAAGTCAGTAACAGATAGCAATATTGAATAAATGTCCAGAGGATTTGTCTTAGTTGCTGGCCTATATGTGTTTCTAGTACCAGTTGTGATAAACAAGGGAGTGAAATAAGTATGAATAGAAACAAGTATGAAAGGTAGCATTGGAAATATGGACAAGGAAAAAGGCACCACAAACAATAGAGCTATTGAGTGTTCCTTGCGTGCTCCTTTTTCGGTCTCTTCTCTTTTCTTTTACTATTTTTCCTTTTCTTTTTTTGTCCAAACTTTTTTTCTTGCTTTTGCACTATGATATTTTTTAACAGCAAGAAGCACACAAGGTTAAACCACAAAAAAATTGAGCTCAATTCGATAAAAGATGTGGCCTATACAAAATTAGAATTGTGCTCCAAAAAGCATACCAAAACTTGTGGTCCCAGAAACTCGATTTTCCTAGTTGAATCTCGCAAATCTATTTTTACAAACCCACCTTTGCTTGGATAAAATAGATCTAAAATTTTGTGACGTTCTCCTTAGATATAAAATTCGCTCCGTTTCGAGTTTGGATGTAAAAGTTATGACAATTTTAAGCAAACTGCTCGAATTAGGGTTTTAGTGGACACAAGATGCAAATAGATGGTGATACGGAATGACGGCGGATGGAGAGATTAACACAAACTAGAAAAGAACACAATCTAAAAAATCAACAAGACCTTGACCTAGGACACAAATGTTGACAGTGGATAACGTCAATTTTTATTAGAACTTTAGACATGAAAGGATACATGAATACCCACTAGTCTAGGCTTTTAACTGACAATTTCCACGAGTTTTGCATGTTTCATATTTCCCAGGGATTATTCCAAAAAAGCATAAAAGAAGGGTTAGAGTGCATAATTATGACGCAAAATATCGTCATGAGGCTCAAGAAGGGTCCAGAAGTCACCCGAAGAAACGAGACCCACAGAGGAGAGAAGGTGGGGCCGGCTGGCCCCACCCTAGGGCCAGTCGGTGCCCTATTTCGCCCGATGGCCGCTGCCTTCTGGAGTCTTCTTCCCACGCCTCCTTGGAAGCCAAGCAAAGTATTCCTCCATCGATTTTAAGTCGGTTTGATCCGATGGTGCACACAATATGAAGACGCGGATCGCTGACGTGGCGGTTCCTTGCCCCCTACACCACCTCGGCCTATATAAGGACGCCCAATGCTCTCCCCAAGAGGCATTCTACACCCTGGTGCTTCATATTCTCTACACAAATTAGGGTTAGTAGTGTCCCTCTAGTTCATCTAGTTCTAGTTCTTCTAGTTCTAGTTCTAGTTCATCTAGTTTTAGTTCTTCTAGTTCTAGTTCTAGTTCATCTAGTTGTAATTAGAAGAGGGAGAGAGAAGAGGAGAGAGCGAAGGAGGAGCTAGATCTGCCGGATCTTCCTCAACATAGTACTTTTGCAGTATCTGGTTCATCATTCAGCAATCTTCAGGTGCCTTAATTACTATTCTAAGTTCTTTATTTACTTAATCTTAGTACTTTAAGTTCATTTATTAGTTTCTCGCTTGCATCAAGTGCTCTAGTCTTTGCAACGCTAGAGTAGTAATTAATATGTTAAGCATGGTGCTTAGTCTATATATTACCTTGAATTACACCTAGTTCTACGGATAGTTGTGGTAGCCCCAGGTGGTGACTGCCCTGATGGCCGACGTATTCCACCATGTTTGGGTTGGTATTGTAGGACCATACAGTACAAGCTTTTCGGTCTAATGCAACATCGAAGAATTGCAACGTAGAAAATTTGGTTGCTAGAGATCGTTGTATTATAACCATTCTAAAAAATGGTAGCTATACATGCCTTTAATACAACGGTTTTCAAGATATTGCAAAGCTCTGATGCATTTGGTGGACGATATTGCAACGGTGAAAAATGGTTGCAGCAGAATTGATTTTGGTTGCAATTGTGTGGTAGTACTGCAACTACATTTACGTTAGTTGCATTTGGTTTTGACTATTGCTGCGTTTTTTTTGTTGCATAAAATTTGACAAGCGTTGCAAATGCTAGATGCTTAATGCAACGAGAACTCTTGGAGGCGAAGCAAAAGTGGGGGGGTCAATTGCAACCTTTTTTGGCAGTTGCAATATACTGTGATATTGTTGCAAGTGCTAAATTTTATTTTTCTCTGTGGTCGAAGCGAAAATTGTGTTCAAGTGCAACGCGTGCTGGTGCTCCAAAGGTGCTCGACGAAAAGGTGCTCGAAAGGTGCTCGACGAAAAGCAAGGCATGGCGCGTGCTGGTGCTGTGCGTGAGTGTGCGTTGGCCTGAGTAGGGTTGTGCTTCATGGAAGTGCTGGTGCGTGTCCTTGGGCGCGGTGTCCACGGCGAGGCCACGGTGGCCGCGAGTGGCGCGGCGACACCGTGCTGATCAAGCCAATGGTGTTGCGTCGATGGCGCGTGCTATGGCTGTGCAGATGTCCGAAGCCGAGCTGCACGTGTGCTTGCTGGCGTGCTTGGACGGCGGCAGGGCAAGGTCACGATGGCCGCTGGCTGGTGCGTGTGCGTGCACAGCATGTCCGCGAGGCGTGCATGTGCAAGGCAAGATCACGGTCAAGGCGGCTTGTGTCCGTGTGCTGCACTATGGTGTCCAGGTGTCGGATCGCGACGTGCAACATTAAGGTTCCATGCAACGGTTCAAACTTAACCATGTCATCAGTTCAAAAGAAAAAAATATAAAGTGCGACATATGCGAATGAAGGATAAGTGACCCTTCCCATCAAACAGTGCAACAAAAAAATTGTCTTCAAACAAAGAAATCATCTTCTCTATTTTCTGCCATGACTGGTGCAATAACCCCATCATCAATGTAGGTATCATCGTCGTCAGAATCATCGTCACCAATATAGTCATCAACAGGTTCAGGAATTGCTTCGCTACGCACTTGATTAATAATAGCGGTAGAACCAGTTGTGCCTGCCCTATCTTGTCTTGACCAGTTTAAGAATTCCTGACCTTGGCCTGATTCATTCATTTCTTGGGTTCCCACATCAAGTGCATCGGCGTTATTTCCTGTGTCTGGCATGGAAAACAAATTTCTTGGTCTCACCAAAACAACAGTAGACCATCCCGGCTTGTTCACGATAGGGACATAAAACACCGGTTCAGCGTTTGAAGCAAGAATGTAAGGTTCATCCGAATATCTGAACATGGAAGTGTTGACGGTCCTTAAGTACCAAATATAATCATCAAATAAATAAACAAAAGGATCCAAATGCAACCAACACCCATACTTAGGGTTTTATCTGACAGAATTCCATGAGTTTTGGTGTTTCTCTATTTCTGCAGAGGGTTATCAGGAAATATAGAAGAAGGGCCCACACGTCGGGTTTACATAGAGATATTAACATGCCGCGCAATTTTCTATCATCTAGAAGACTCCAGAAGCCACAGGAACGAACGGAAAGGCGATCGGGCCTGGGGGCAGGGCGCCCGCCCTCCCCCCTAGGGCGCCCGCCCTGTTCCTGAGTCCAATCAGGACCCTTCTCACGGATTACGCTCCACCGACCTAAAGGATCAAGTATAACCGTTCAATCAATGTCGGTTTGATCCGACGGCCCAGATTCACTCGAGGGGACTATATAAGCAGACCCCCTGGCCCCTGGAGGAGAACAAGTTCATCATAGAGTTGAGAGGTGCCCTCGAAGGATAACCTTTCCTCTAAATAGACTTAGGGCTTAGCATCTAATGTGA
>Ga0182004_10003939_pt1 | contig 11887 bp, 10 predicted proteins | sample Sormic07211540_1_FD_120479 | JGI IMG/M metagenome (GOLD analysis project Ga0182004, IMG submission 120479) | Endophyte microbial communities from Sorghum bicolor roots, Mead, Nebraska, USA - 072115-40_1 MetaG | ecosystem: Host-associated > Plants > Roots > Unclassified | place: USA: Nebraska...
AGAGAGTTATTCAATGGAAAAGAACTAAAAAGCACAAACATTGGCGAATGTTGTTGTTTAATGCTAACACTATCATCAAAGAGAGCCTGGGACTGGAATTTTCACTGTACCATCGTTCAATTGATATTTCTTGAGGCTAAGAAATTGATCTTTAACACATTTTCAGCGCGTGCACTGGTGTGCAAATGCAGCCGGAGGCGGGTAGATATATATGGCGGTGGTTGCACGTTGGATCGGCAGGCTCTCTCGTGCATGTAGATGTAGCGCATAGCAGACGCTGCAGCACCAACATTCTATCTGCATCTGTGGTCACACACACTATAATTGTTGAGGCCTTAACGGATCTAGGAAAGGTCGTCATGCACGTTTGCTGCGAGCAGCCGAGCACACACGAACCAAGACCTTGTTTAGATTGTATTATTTTCATTTGTATTTGACAAATATTGTTTAATTATGGAGTAATTAGACTTAAAAGATTTGTCTCGCAATTTATAGACAAACTGTATGATAAATTTTTGTTTACATCTATATTTAATATTTCATACATGTGTCGTAGATTCGATATGATGAAATTTTTGTTTTTGTTTTTAGGGTGAACTAAACAAGGCCCAAATCGATAAATGAGGATGGCGCTCTAAATGGTTACCGTGATTCTTCTAGTCTCATTTAATGATCCAAATAGACAATTTATTTTCTCTTTTTTTCATTTACTCTCATTATTTAGAGCATCATCCTAATCCTCGATGATTCAGCGGCGGCACCGCGGCGCGGCCACCGGACCGGATAGGCGGATACGCCGCGCGCCGGCGCAATCTCCGTGGGAACCCTACGCACATGCGGGCATGCGGCTGCCGACCTGCGGCGATGCATGTACCGGCCCGCCCGCCCGTTCGGATAAGCCGCGCGGCGTGGCGACTCAACTGTCTGTGGCGAGAACGGCGACTCCCCGGGCGGCGGGCGCGCGAGAAGAGAATTCCATTTCCATTTCCACCTGCTACCAGGGACAGGGACCGACCGGGGTAACATGGCAAGTTGATCAGGGCGTAGTACGTGCGTCACCGTCTGCGCTGATTCTGCTGGAGTGCCGGCACATGCGCCGCGGATCGGCACGAGCCAGGCCGGCGCCCGGCGGTGCGCAGTGGGGGCGCTACCGGCATTCAATCCGGCCCTCCGTTTCCGGCACGAGTTCAGGGCCGGACTGCGTCTCGGGCACCGGGGTGGATCGATAATCACGTGTTAGATTTCGCGTCCCTGTCTCTGGCCCGGGACCTGCCCCCCTGGGCCTGCTTCATCAGAGCCTCAGGGCGCGTAGCCCACGGCCTCTGGTCGCTCCCGTTTGGCTTTTTGTATGGGTGATCGATTAATCCGATACGATCCACAGCCGTTGACTTGTTACCGCCGAGTCTCACCACCGGTGCTGGTTGCGTGCGCGTGATAACTGTAAAACGGCTCTGGAAAAAGGAGCTTGGGACTGGGAGAATGGGAGTTGGGGCACGGTAGAAACAGCAGCCTTTGCCATGCGACTGACGAGTGAAAACTACGACTGAACTTTTTGTGCTCAACGTCGTCAGAGATTGAGAGCGCAGACCGCTGGCTCGACCACTTTATAAAAGTTCAGGTATGCGGTTGACAACTTGCTAAAAGAAAAAAAGCAAAGCTTTTGCTTAATCTTTGCAGTTCAGTGCAAGCTGGCGGTCGCTACATGTTTGGTACGTAAACGGTAAACCTCGATGCTTTTCTTGGCAATAGGTCATCTGAGACTTGAAGCTTCAACTTTGAAGGGCACATGTACAGTGCCAAGGGAAGCTCGGCTAGGGGTTATCAGCCTATTATTGCGTAGTAATTACGGCCTTAATCCCCTGAACGGCTGAACCAAACACAGCATAGTGCAAAAAGGGAAAAGCCTCATAAACCAAACGCACCCTGATAGTAACGGGAGCAGGAGTATCAACGCTTGAAAGCGACGACTTTTTTCTCCGTGCTATCACCTGTCCTATCACATAATTTTGCTTTTGCAATGCTGATCCTCAAAGTGCAGACTTTTCTCCATGCAAAAAAGAAAAAACTTTGGCACAGATCATGTCCTTTTCCCTCGATAATAGTACCAACCATTTCTTTGATTCTGCGAGGATTTTGTAAGTAGTGGTTAATGGTGGGTAGGGGCAGCTTGTTAGAAGCAGGTTTCTGTCCAGCCTTTGCAGTTCAGCGTAAGCTGGCAGTTTTCTATTACATTACATGTTTGGTAGCCGTAAACCTGCTGCCGCTTGGTTTGTCAATTGCAACATGAAACAGCAAGTGTATGCAAGTAGTACATTGGAACTGAAAACCGAGCAACCGCAATTTCTGGATTCAGAGTACATGCCAAGCTGATGGAGAAAATGAGGCTGTGTAGTACTAGATTCTGGGCAAAAGACAAGAATTTACAGAGGAGCTATGAAATTCCGAACTGTATTGCTGATCTCAAGAAAAGAATATATACAGATTACAGAATAAGAAACAAAGAATTACTGGCTCACACTGGCACTGGGGTTGCATTACCCGTTCACAGTAATTTACACCATGTATTTATCATCATATATTATATCCTATTGTTTGCAAATGTCTTGATTCCATTTACCGAATTCAAGCCCTGAAACTCAGCAGGCTCTGAACACTGCAGTTAGACTGAACTGAAACCTTCGCTCTGTCGCTCACGCAGGCAAACTGGAAAAAGAAGACAGGAAAAACAAAAACTGGCAAGAAATTCTGGGGATTTCTCTGTCTACACTTGGATGAAGGAGTGGCAGGGCACCCCCATGAGCTGCGCCAAGGTGGTTGACCTGAGCTTCCTCTCCTTGATGGCCGGGTCCTCCAGGAGCAGCACCTTGTCCTTGTCCTGGACGCCCACCATGTGCAGGTGCTCGCAGTCGTCCCTCTCCTTGCCCCTGTACAGCAGCCTCTGCTCTCTGGGCCACAGCCCGGTCACCAGCGACAGCATCACCTTCAGGTCGCCTGCATTGGATTGTTGGGGCAAACGCAACTTAGCACCCGTTTACTAGTTTGATCGCACGGGAACAGGGAGTATAAGAAAGCAACGGAGAGCAAGCAGCACGGCAATGCGGTGCCGGCGAAGTAGAAGACGACGTACCGAAGGTCGCGGTGGCGTCGATGGAGACGTCGTGCCACTGCCAACCGGTGGAGACTCTCACCAGGATGTACTCCACGGCGGCCGCGTCCTCCTCGGGCGACCGCCGCTTCTGCACCAGCATCCCGCCGGGGCGCACCTCCCACTCGATCTTCTCGTGCTCGGCGACCATGGCGCAGATGTCCGCGCTGCCGACGCTGGTGGCGGTGCTCCTGGACCGGCTCCTGAACAGCCTCCTGGGGCTCGGAATCTTCACCATCTCCGCTGCTCTCGGTCTCTGCTAAGCTAGTGGCTGCTCTGCTCTCTGCTCCTGTCTCTGTCTCGGTCGATCACTGGCTGTCTCGGTGCCGGGACTGGCAGCAGGGCCTGGGATTTTAAAGAGGGGGAGAAGCGGGCGATGAGGACAAAACGGGAGGAGGTTAAGTCGCGACAGGGGCGAGACGTCCACCGTGCGGAAATGATTGGCGATTAACCTGTGTTTGTTTGTTTAACACCCCAAGACCAAGACCCTCCTCCTCCTTAATTATAAAAAAAGGGATTAGGCGAGGTGGCTCTGATGGAGATGACACCTGTTGCTGAGGCGGCGGGCGAGAGCGCTGAAAAAGGACCCAAGGCTGGTGGTTTTCTGAGACTTTTTTCGCGCGGCGGTTGGAAGCGGCAGCACATGGGGAGGTGGCAAACACGGTTTCGCCTGCATGAATGGCGGGGCCGGCGGAATCAATCGCTCGCCCTCGGCCGGCAGTTGGCTGCTTACGGCTCACTGTTCGGTTGAACACTGCTGAAGCCATTCATCTTCTGGCAGTAGTAGTATCTTTTCTAGCAGCAGTTAGAGTACTGTTCATTCCAAATTGCCATGTTAAATTACTGTTTGGTAGGCCTGAAATAATGGCATGCTGTCTGTTTTCTTATTATGTTTATTAATATAAAATGGGGATAAAATGCCCACCCAGCTCTCAGAATCTAGAGACAGGAAGAAAAAAAAATAGTGCTTATGCAATTGAAATTATATAGGGACATGGCTCGTTCCATGATAAAATTTCATTGTAGAATCCAATCCTCATTCCCGAATGACATCTTAGAAAATTTTCTTACACAAACGGGAGCTTATCATATGGTGAATTATGATCAATCTGCACGGCAAAGCGGAGCCAGTGATGTGGACGACCGAAATACGCCTAGGATCATGCGTTCGTACGTACGTAGAACACCGGCATGTGGGCATGCCGTAACGAAGGGGAGACCGTTCACGTCAGCGTGTCAGGTGCCCTTCTTGGCTCTAGTCGCGCTTGTGTGTTGTAGAACGAAATGGAATGCATCTGGCTAATAGTACGACGACTAGATACAATTTGGATTTTGGGCCACGTTCACAGTCGCCGGCGAGCGCGACGACCATGATTGCCGCGTCGGTCGGACAGCACATGCGCTGGGCCTCCGGTGCCGTATTTTTAAGCCAGCCGCTCGGCGTTCCCTGGCACAGGCGAACAGTGGCGATGTCTAATGCTGAGTCATAAGCAGATTCCGGCCGCTGAGGACTCGCCACGTTGATCGACGATTCGACGGCGACGAACCGGAGCGGGGTTTTTTAAGTCCCGGCTACCGATGGATTAGATCAGATTCTCACGGTTCGGTCGGGTGCAGAGTGCAGACAAAAGCAGGGAGGCACAGCTGCTGGTGCAGCGAGATCGGTGTTTCGACTGGCCGGGCCGTGCCCGTGCGTGCGCGCTCGGTGTTTCGAGGGTTCGGTGCGTACGGGGCTTCACGGAAGGCGACGCTTGCTTTTGGACTCTTCGGGTAGGTTGGGGTAGTTCGAGGCGTCACAGTTGGCGACGAGTACTTTGCAGCGTCCCTCCATGGACCTGGCTCGTCTCTGCGCGTAAGGTCTCGCTGTCCAAAGGGCTCACGTTAACGCTATGGACAACCTGAAAAGTGCGTACTCCACTCGGCTTGCTGTTCGTTTCCTGACCTTCATGGACGCTAGGCTAATGTAAAGCTGTATATATGCCTCGGCCGGTGAAGGAACCTTCAAGGAGAACAGAGTCCTGGAATAAGAATGATCGAATGTTCTCCCGCGTTGATGAATACTGAATGAATAGATTAAGGTGCTAACAGTGCCACCAGCTTGTCTTCACAAGGGAAAAAAAAAACAATGACTACACACGTATGCACCAGCTGGGAACGCATATACGATATACGTTAGTACCTAATGCTACTACTAGTACGCAATTAGAGAGATGATACTATTACTAGTAAGCAATTAGAGAGAATCAAAGCACAACTGGGCGTACGGCTCAGAGAGGCTCACAAGTCGCAACAAAACATTTGCATGCCAGTCTCGCCACTGACAAACTGCTCAGGCACAAGTTACAACACGGTTACGCTTCGTATCGCCGCCGAGTGGGCCCAATTTCGTGAAACAGTTATCCATCGTTCAGGCCTCAATCCAAAGCCTGAATACTAGTACATCACCAATGGGCCTAGCCCAATCCGGCCCAACTTAAGAAACGAGGACCGTAACAGCCGCAGCGCTGGTGTGAGTGATTTTGGCCCGGTGTGATCCGGCCATACTCGCAGTCTCGCACAGCTCGCGTGCTCCTTGCTCCCCCGTCCATGCTTTCGCACTAGTCAAGGGCTAGTCCAGTGCCCTGGCTGAACCCCGCATCCGGAGCTCACAGAGCCGCCCCGCCACCGGAGCTCGGCGGAGACGATGCCGGAGACACACCCGCCGCCGCCGAGGCCGGTGATGCTCGCCGACCTCAACTTCGAACCGGCGGAGAGCGATGGCGAGGACCGCCCACCGACCCCCACACCCAACCCCGCCGCCACCGCCGCCGTGGCCGTTGCCGCGGCTCCGGCGGTCACCACTGACTCCTTCACGAGGTAAGTTTACCGAGAATACTCCTCGATCTGAACGTGAGGGGTTTTCCGCCACTTGTGCACTTGGCCAGTTGAGTGCGGCACTGCGGTTGTTAGGAAGAATTAGGGCGTGTAGTACCCGTGGACTCATGCTCGTAAGAGCCGAACCCTAGGGACTTGATGGAGCTATTCCTTTTTTCATAGGGGGAAAGTTCATGTAGCAACTCAAATTTTGTGAGAATTGTTACGAATTCAACAAATATGCTATCCGCATGGTTCTGAAAATTCCATGCATATATTCCATATAGTAATTTCGGTTCCTTGATTATAGTTGTCTTATAAATTGTAATCATCATTTACTTGAACAGGAGGTAACATATAGTGCTCTATTTTGGTAAAAAAGGGGCTACCAGAATAGTATCCAAATCCTTACAAATTAGAAAATAATTGTTGAGTCATAGCCGGAGATGCATCTAGACCACAAGTTTTCTGTTGAGTCCTTGGACAATGAAAACTGGTGGATGGTTTGACAAAAAAAAAAGTACTTGCAGGAGTGGCAATGAGGAGGGTGGTTTGATGAAAAATGTGATTGCTACAAAGGACACCGATACTGTTGAATGTGAAGGTAGCATGATAGTCAACGTGCAATACAGTGGTAGGAAAAATTTCTATCGTAAATTGATTACTTACAATTCTTTATGAACAGATGCTGATCAACATTGTCAAGGGGCTTCTGCTCCACGTGAGGAAAAAGTTAGCAACCTGAAAGCTGTGAGTTCTTGGTTTGGATGCCGTTTGAAATAATCAATCTTGCATGCTATAGACATAGATAAGTAGCACTGTATTATAAAATATTTAATGCCGTATGAACCCTGAAGTTGTTTTACCTTGTACTGATTTGTGGTACTGGTATGGTTAACAGAAATGGTTGAGGGCCTAACCTTACTTCTTGCAGGCTTTGGTTCATGTGGCCCGAAAAATGCCTAAGAATGCTCATGCACATTTTATGTTGGGTTTAATGTATCAAAGGCTTGGTCAGGCACAGAAGGTAAATCTTCTCTTGAAAAATTGAAGTTGCTTAGCGTTTGCGTAAAGCTCAAGCAGCTGCAGAAACCTTTCAGGCAATAGCATCATATGAGAAGTCAACTGAAATACTGCTACAAGATGAAGAAGAAGTGCGGAGGCCTGATTTACTCTCATCAGTGAGGATACACCACGCACAGGTTCATCAGCTTGATCAACAAAAAGTTACCTTGTTTCTAGTTTTATTTTCTTTCATGTGGTCATCGACTCCTCTTTTTGGGTGCCAATCAAATAAAGTGGTTCTACTCCCTCTTGACTCAATATATTCCTCATGCAGTGCATTTTGCAAGCAAGCATGGGGGATAGTTTTGACGAAGAGCTTGAAACTGGTGAGGTAGATGACATTCTTGCCAAGTTGAAGAGTTCAGTTGAGTCAGATCACAGGCAAGCAGCTGTTTGGAATATCCTAGGTTTAGTTCTTCTTCGGGGTGGTCAAATACAGGTATGGTATGCTGAAACTGTTACATTTTTCTCTATTGTTTATGCAGCCGTGTCTGCGAAGAACTACTTGCTGATTTTTTGCACCCTATCCAGAGTGCTATCTCAGTTCTATCTTCTCTCACGGCTGTTGCTCCAGACTACTTGGACTCCCTTGCGAATCTTGGTGTCGCATACATTCAAAGGTTCGAAATATTATTTCAGTTGTCATTGTCTTTGTTCAGACTTTAATATTTATCAACTTTCAGTGGGGATCTAGAGATGTCTGCAAAGTGCTTCCAAGAACTTCTTCTAAAAGATCAAAACCACCCAGCTGCTCTGGTGAACTATGCAGTTCTTCTTCTCTGTAGATATGGGTCTTTGTCTGCAGGTACATGAACACTTGTTGCCATAATCTTCTAGTACTTGCCATTTTCCTGTCATATCATAAAGGGATGTTTATCCCTATGCTGTTTTGCTCTAGCCAAAACAGTGACACTAGACAATTAGATAACACATACCTTATTGTTGGAACGTTGCATCAATTGATTTGTTTGTTCTTTATGTCCACTAAAAATAAGTCCAAAAGCGCTTTCCATAAAAAAATGTGACCAAACTAGGAGAAACTAGGCGTTTTTTCATTATCATTAAGAGGAATTTAGGCACCCAAATTCAAGCTGAGAGAAGACTTGAACGGTTGAACCTGGGTGGTTGGGTGCATGAGCACACCTCTCACCTAACCAGTTGAGCTAGGCTCATTTCCTCCAAAAATTAAATTTAAAAATGACAGGTGTTTTATGAGTAGTAATTGCTTTTGGCTCCTGCCTAATGCCTTATACAAATCCAGGGGCAGGGGGCAATGTCAGCACAGGTCCTTACCTGCATCAGAAAGAAGCCTTAGTTGTTGCAAAAGAGTGCTTACTTGCAGCAGTGAAGGCTGATCCTAGAGCCGCATCAGTTTGGGTTAATCTTGCAAATGCATATTATATGGATGGTGAGCATAGGAACTCAAAGAGGTGCTTGGAGCAGGTAACAACTTTTGTTATTTCAGTTTCCCTTTTATTGGCATGTATTACTCAAATTAGCTGCCACAAACATTGGTAGTGTTGATTTGCTTTGTCGTCTGCTGGAGAAATATCTCTGATGAGAATACAATAAGTTGATCATGAAGAGGAATTTAGGCACCCAAATCGATATTTGCTGTGTGCTGCTTTTTAATTCGCAGGGAGAAGCTCCTTTAATTCATAGTTGTAGCATCTTGTACCCTAAGGCTGGCCTTTCGAGATTTGGTATTAGCAAAAAACATCCGTTGGCATTTGTGGTCAACACAGCGCTCCACTGGGGACTGATGCTTAGATCAAAGCTTTTTTAGATTAGATCAAAGCTTTTTTAGACACAAGGAACTAACTTTCCAGAACTGTTTGGATGGTTTAAAACAAATGTTCTAATGACACTGTCAGGAGACGGGAGTTCTGTTAGCACCTAACCTGGTAGATCTCTCTTTCACAAGTCCACAAATTGGGTCTTTTGGAAATTTTTCACATTTATGTTTAACAGCTAGCTACGAAACAAACTCTATACAGCAAAAGTTATTGTTTAGTATAGTGATATAATTTACTCAAAACCTTTTTGGTAGCTTGGCCATAGGAACTGTGGCCTATCAGGGGAGCTGGTTCTTATTTGCTATCAAAGGAAGATTTGATGGTCTAGGTATCTTGCAGTAAAAACTGTTTTCTACATTTGGTACTTGTCCTGCACTACTCCTGCTGGACTGTTTATTTTAAACCAGTCGGTGTCTTACACCACTATATGGTTCTAAATTAAAGCGAAAATTATGGCCAGTCAACTTGAAAATTGCTTGTCTAGCACTCAGTTTTATTTAGACTCACCAGTCACTACTGTCCATTACTAACTATATATAGTACCGTTCATTACTTTCCTTCTGCTCTGGTAAATATGCCAGAAAACTCTGTAATCACAGTGAGATGGTAAAGTAAGTATGTGACAACTTTTCTTATATTCTTTTGTATGGTATGCTTTGCAGGCAGCAAAATTGGAACCCAATCATATGCCTGCTCGGTATGCTATTGCAGTTCACCGTATCAGAGATGCTGTAAGGTCACAATGTTCTGATGATCAACTTCTTTGGGCTGCAAATGAGATGGCAACAGTTCTAAAAGAAGGAGACCCTTCTGCAGTTGATGCCCCAATTGCATGGGCTGGGTTGGCAATGGCTCACAGGGCACAACATGAAATTGCAGCAGCCTACGATAACGAAAACATCAATCTTAATGATGCAGAAGAGCGAGCTCAATATACACTAAAACAGGTGATGCTTTGCAAACTATTAGCGGAACTGAATTCATTCTCTTCAATCTGATTGGCAAGTGCAAAACATGGACATGGGAAAGTAACGAAATAAACATTCACATTCTTATTTTTATTACAGGCAATCCAAGAGGACCCAGATGATGCCGTTCAGTGGCATCAACTTGGCCTGTACAATATTTGCATGACCAGGTTCAGCAGGTCTGTAAATTTTCTTAAAGCAGCTTTAGCCCGTTCCCCAGATTGCAGTTATGCTTGGTCGAATCTTGGTAAGTTTTGGGCTCACTTGAGTCCTTTTTTGTTCTTTCAAAATTTAGTAGAACTGAACAACATTAAACTTATCTGAGCCTTCTCTTGCACGGAGATTATTTATTATTAATCACAAGTTCTAAACTATTCTATAAATATGTTTTTTTTTGCTAGGAGACTGATGTTTTATGTTTAGCCAATGGAAAATGTTTAAAAATGATTTGTTTAATATATCTATCTTGTTCAAGCCCCAACAATTTCCTAATTTACCAATTCATCTAATTAGCCGTAGAAGTTCCCCATGCCTTTCATCTCAATAAAGGAACTTCTATCCTTTATTTAGTGGAATATTCTGTTTTTGTGCAATTTATCGAATGAAGTAATGGGTATCACAGTATAATCACTGTCTAAGCATAAATTTCCTGTTTCTGCAGGTATCGCATTGCAACTATCAGATGATCCATCCTCTGAAACTGTATATAAGCGGGCACTGCTAAAATCATCAACTCAGCAGCTGCACGCAATCTTCTCGAATCTTGGAATTCTTTATCGGCAGCATAGGAACTATGAATTTGCAAGGAAGATGTTATTAAGGTCGTTGGAATTGTGTCCTGGATATGCACCAGCCAGCAATAACCTGGGCCTTGTATTTGTCGCTGAGGGCCGTTGGGAGGATGCTAGAAGCTGTTTTGAGAAAGCTCTGCAATCTGATCCCCTACTTGATGCGGCCAAATCAAACTTGTCAAAAGTCCTTGCATTGTCTAAGAAACAGTAGAACAAGACTACAAAGAAGACCTAACTCCTAAGGAAATTTCCACTGGAGCCTCGGAGTTCAAACACGGAAGCGTGGTCACCAAATCTCTGTTCTGAAGTGTCTCAAGGGGCAATTCAAATTTGATGCTTGGTGCTTCTGTACTGCACTACTGCTCACAGGTGTAGGAAGTTTCAGAAGTGCAGATTCTAAGACGGCAGTTGGTTTTGACCGAGGGGCTGCCCTTGATTTTTAGAAGCTACACAGGCTCCGAAGTAGCTGTGATGTGTTCTTAAAGAGTCGCATCGGCGCAGGAAGGGCCCTGATTTTGAAGTTCTTGTGTAGTTAAATTTCGATGTAAGCCTGTAACAAGCCTGTATGTGAACGGCTTCCGTTAGCTGATGTATATAAATAAATAATATACTCCATAAAAAATCAGTGTTTAGATAGCAACTTCTGGTTCTGTGCATGAAACTAACTCCATGTAAACGTCAAATTTGACAGCAATTCCACTTTGGAATTAAAAGGGCGTCCTAAGTGTATAAGAATGGTGACGTTATTGATTAACAATATGTAATTTATTTTAAGAGATGACTTGGAAGTATAGCTACACCGCCATTAGAGTTTGAGGTTAGATCAAAATACAGTGATAATTAAATTTAAATTTTGAACAAAAAAATATAGCTCAAATATTAGTAGCAAATAATTGTTCATTTCTCCTATATTTTGTATGCTTGATTCTTTTTGTTGTTCAAATAACATGTAATTTTATTATTGTTTGGCTACAAAAAAAAGTATGAATGGTTTCTTGTGAGTTGTCCACTAGTTACTAGTTGTGCAAGATCATTGCTTCATAATTGTTCATGGTTTTCGTACAACCGTCAAAATGAAAAATAAATCCATCAAATTGGAAGACCAGATTGTCATGAAAGTTTTGAGTCTTCAACATAAAAGTTCTAAATAAGAATTAGGCCTTGTTTACTTCCACCCAAAAACCCAAATTTTTTTAAGATTCTCCGTCACATCGAATCTTTAGACGTATGCATGGAGTATTAAATATAGACGAAAATAAAAACTAATTA
>Ga0182004_10003940_pt1 | contig 11887 bp, 8 predicted proteins | sample Sormic07211540_1_FD_120479 | JGI IMG/M metagenome (GOLD analysis project Ga0182004, IMG submission 120479) | Endophyte microbial communities from Sorghum bicolor roots, Mead, Nebraska, USA - 072115-40_1 MetaG | ecosystem: Host-associated > Plants > Roots > Unclassified | place: USA: Nebraska...
ATAAAAATGAAAAAGACAAAACTGCCTTCAAAACCGCTCATAACCATGTCAGGGACGTAATATGCATGGTTTCAAAAATTGAGGGATGTATTTTACCCGGTTTGAAAGTTCAGGGATGAAAAACAGACTTTTGCGAAAGTTGAGGGGACTTCTTCCGTCGGCAAATGGGTCTAGCTTGGACCCAGACATAATGTAGTTCTAGTACACATAATAACTTCGACCCATGACTTAGAGTGTTGTGCTATTTATTTGTGGGTGGAGCTAGAGTGTTCGTGTTTTATTTTATTTTATTTTAATTTTTTATAAACGGGCGTTGGTTTGGTGGACCAGAGAAAGACGGGATGAATTGGGCCTTGTCGGCTACATGCCTATATGGGCTTAGACGATATATTTGGACCCACACATTGTAGCCCAACTCATGATGTTTCTATCCACAGAGCAAGCCCACAACAGACACCTTTGCCTCCGGTCAACCAGTCGAGCTTTGCCTCCGCGTTGACTGCGCACAATAGGCAGTACCCCACCCATCCCCACCGTCCGTCCCCCATCCAACGTCCCACCTGCCCCCAAATCCATAGGCGGTTCCGCATTGCGCTATTGCCGTATCCCCGCACCCAGTCCACATACACCAACACATCCTCCCCCACCGCCTCTACGTGTACCACCATACACCGGCGCCCACGCGCCCACGCGCCCGCCAGCCAAGCCAGCGCAGGATAGCCTCCGCGGCGCACGCTACGTCTATAAATACACCCCTACCCCTTCCTCCCCGAGCCCTTTCCTCAGAGGCACCCTCAGGATCCCCTTTCCCCTTCCTCCCAACTCGCGGAGGGCGGGGCGCGCGGATCTGTCGGCCGGGGCCGATCCATCCATCCATCCATTCGATTCCACCGGGCGCGGCCGCCAAAAACACACTAGCTAAGCTCGACGCAGCGAGCGGTGCCGCGGGAGCGCCGGTGGCGGGGCGGCGCAGCGCGCAGCGATTTGAAACCCTAGGTGGTGGTGGTGGTGGGCGGCGCCGCCGCCGGGTGTAGCCGAGATGGACGCGAGGTTCCCGTACTCGCCGGCCGAGGTGGCCAAGGTCGAGCTCGTGCAGTTCGGCATCCTCAGCCCCGACGAGATCGTAATACCCCTCGCACCCCCCCTCCCCTCCCTGCTTTTGTCGTTCGAGCGGGTCGAGGGTTGAGTTGAGTGGTCAGCTTAGTGTAGCTGGACAATGGCTGTTTGCTAGTTTACCAGTACCAACTCGTTTCTGATGTCAGGATTCTAGTTCAGGGCATGATTTCGTGTAATTCATGCTGGGTTTGAGTGTCTTGAGCTTCACTATCGGCTTGCCTGGTTGGTCTTGGTGAATTCAAGCAATTCGAGTGTAGTACAACTGTGCAGACCTTAATTCCCTAAAATTTAGCATCATTAGGAAAAAAGAAGAAGATGTATTGCTGCTTGAAACCTGGAACTATGTATATACGCCGCTGCTGGAACTTTGGAAAGTATTACACATAGAGGGAATATATGGTTGAGTTTGAACTTGGCCTTTCTACTTGGTACATAAGTTTCGAGGTGATATGATGAATTAATGTGATGTTGTGATCCACACAGTGCATGAGAGAGCTTCAACCTGGTTGTGTGCTTTTACAATTTGGGCACATCTGTATGTTCTTAAGTGACCTAATCTGTTTCGTGTAGTATGGTTCTGATTCTGTCGAGTTCAACTTCAACTGAAACAGTTGTGTGTTCCATACGAACATAACGGAAATTCCATGTCAGTTAGTAACAAGATGACATTGCTCCTGAGTTTGTTTAACCGTATAATTTATTGTGCTGAATAGTAATGCTTTCATTAAAAGGTTATTCTACTTTGTTTGTATGAAACAGTGTGTGTTCCGTACGTGCATAACGGAAATTCCATCTTCCATGTCAGTTAGTAACAAGATGACATTGCTCCTGAGTTTGTTTAACCGGATAATTTATTGTGCCGAATAATAATGCTTCCATTAAAAGGTTATTCTGCTTTGTTTGTATGAAACAGTTGTGTGTTCCGTACGTGCATAACGGAAATTCCATAACAAGATGATGTTGCTCCTGAGTTTGTTTAACTGTATAATTAATAATTTATTGCGCTGAATAGTAACGCTTTCATTAAAAGGTTATTCTGCTTTGTTTCTATGCGGTGAGTGAGGAACTGTTTCCAGGGATAGGAACTAATGACTATTGATTTCTTTTTGCTTTTGTGTAGAGACAAATGTCGGTGGTTCAAATAGAACATGCAGAGACCATGGAGAGGGGAAAACCGAAGCCTGGTGGGCTCAGTGACCCTCGATTGGGGACTATCGACCGGAAAATTAAGTGCGAGACATGCATGGCAGGGATGGCAGAGTGCCCAGGCCACTTTGGGCACCTTGAGCTTGCCAAGCCGATGTTCCACATCGGATTCATTAAGACTGTGCTCTCCATCATGCGCTGTGTTTGCTTTAACTGCTCCAAGATCCTTGCGGATGAGGTATCCTTTGGCTCAGTTGTTGCTTGATATGTGTGTATATATTGCTATACTGGAAGGAGTTGTCATTTTAAATCGAGGCGTGATAAACTGAAAATGGAAGTGTTCTAACCATTCAATACCTATGAAAAGTACAGTTGCCCCATTTACTCTACTCAGCGTTGTTCACGTTAGCACCTTTTCTCACTAGCCATTAACTTTTTGAGGTATCATTATAGCATGTAAACTGCGATTATTTTACTTTTCCTTTACCATCCTATGACCTAATATGTCTTCATGGTTTGTTCTAACATGTTTGATGAAGCTTATAAGCTTATGTGTGTATATTTTGTATTCATTGCATTATTCCTATAGTGATGAGGACTGTGGAACTCGACCAAACACCAAGTTTTGAGTCTTTTTCATGAGCTCTGGTTCAAGTGTTCAGAGACATTTGACCACTTAATTAGATGCTTATAATGTTTAGCATTTGTGTTTCCAAAGCAAATTAACTTCACATTTAATCACCATTTATCCATTTTTTTATCTTGCAGGATGAAACCAAATTTAAGCAGGCTCTAAAAATCAGGAATCCAAAGAATAGATTGAAGAGAATATATGATGCTTGCAAGAGCAAAAAAGTCTGTGCAGGTGGCGATGACCTTGATGTTCAGGAGCAGGATACTGACGAGCCTGTTAAGAAAAGAGGTGGCTGTGGTGCTCAGCAGCCAAATATTACAGTAGATGGTATGAAGATGGTCGCAGAGTTTAAAGCTCCAAAGAAGAAAAGTGATGATCAGGATCAACTCCCTGAGCCAGTGGAACGCAAGCAAATCCTTTCAGCTGAGAGGGTATTTCTATAATCACTATTCAGCTTATGCTACTGCTTGTAATTGGTTTCTTACATGGCTTGTTTGACCAGGTCCTTAATGTTCTGAAGCGTATAAGCGATGAGGACTGTCTTCTGTTGGGCCTGAATCCCAAATATGCCCGTCCTGATTGGATGATACTTCAAGTTCTTCCAGTCCCTCCACCCCCTGTTAGACCGTCTGTCATGATGGACACTTCTTCCAGAAGTGAGGTAAGTCTAATACCAATATACTCCCTCCGTTCCAAAATAAACTGCTTTGTAGAAATTTTCAGATAGATTAAGAATGCTGGCAAAAGACACGTATATCCTCACCTCCTTTCCTTTCCTTTCCCATAGGATATCTCCTGACTTTGGTAGTTATCATTTGCATGCACCCATGATTAATTTCTGCATTAGGAGTCAATGTCCCATGTTTTTGTAGAATGCTATTTTTTGGGACAAATTTTAAACCTCAAAAAGTCATTTATTTTGGGACAGAGGGGAGTAGAATTATTTTGTGTCTAATTTTGCATGGATGGAGAAGTGCAACCTTGTTGCTCACTGATACTTTTAATAAATATGTTTAAGGGGCTACTACTTCAGTCCCTGTTGTAAAGAAGGTATTTATTTCACAGCTCCTCACTGTGATTCTTCATTGCCTTTTTGCTGTTTCTGCAGGATGATTTGACTCATCAGTTAGCTATGATAATACGGCATAATGAGAACTTGAGGAGGCAAGAGAGAAATGGTGCTCCAGCTCACATTATAACAGAGTTTGCTCAGTTGTTGCAATTTCATATTGCAACATACTTTGATAATGAACTTCCTGGCCAACCCAGGGTGAGTGGTTTAGAATGTTACTTTGCATGTATAAAACCTATGGATATCAGGATAATTTTGATTGATCGTTTTTTTCTATGCTCAGGCCACGCAGCGTTCTGGAAGGCCTATTAAATCAATTTGCAGCAGGCTGAAAGCTAAAGAAGGCCGAATTAGAGGAAACTTGATGGGCAAGCGTGTTGATTTCTCGGCACGTACTGTTATTACACCAGATCCAAACATAAACATTGATGAGTTGGGAGTACCATGGAGCATTGCTTTGAACCTGACATATCCTGAAACTGTCACTCCATATAATATTGAGAGGTGATTCAGTTTGTTTTTATTGACAACTGTTATTTAATTACTGTGCTTTTGCTGATCATTTGCAGCTAAATCCAATGATTTCAGGTTGAAGGAACTTGTTGAATATGGGCCTCACCCTCCCCCAGGGAAGACCGGTGCAAAGTACATTATCAGGGAAGATGGTCAGAGGCTTGATCTTCGATATGTGAAGAAAAGCAGCGATCAGCATCTGGAGCTTGGTTACAAGGTATCAACCTCCCTATGACTGTAGAAGCTCATTTGCAGCTAAAATTGTTTTATGTTTTGACTCATTTTGTGCCGGATTTCCTCAGGTGGAAAGACATCTCAATGATGGGGATTTTGTTCTTTTCAATCGGCAACCAAGTCTTCATAAAATGTCTATCATGGGGCATCGCATCAAAATTATGCCCTACTCAACTTTCCGGTTGAACTTGTCTGTCACTTCACCATACAATGCTGACTTTGATGGTGATGAGATGAATATGCATGTGCCCCAGTCATTTGAGACCAGGGCAGAAGTTCTGGAGTTAATGATGGTGCCAAAATGCATTGTCTCTCCACAATCAAATAGGCCTGTCATGGGTATTGTCCAAGACACACTGCTTGGTTGTCGCAAAATTACTAAAAGGGACACTCTAATTGAAAAGGTGAATAAAAATAAATTTCACTTGTCCTTTCCAATTGTATTCTGTTCAGTTTTGTGGCTCATTTAAATTTCATTCCAGGATGTATTTATGAACATCTTGATGTGGTGGCAAGACTTTGATGGAAAGATTCCTGCACCTGCCATTTTGAAACCTAGGCCTATTTGGACTGGGAAACAAGTTTTTAACTTAATTATCCCCAAGCAAATAAATTTAATACGGTTTTCAGCATGGCATTCGGAAGAAGAAAAGGGATTTATTACTCCTGGTGATACTATGGTCAGGATAGAGAAGGGAGAGCTTCTGTCTGGTACACTTTGCAAGAAGAGTCTTGGAACAGGCACTGGAAGTCTTATCCATATCATTTGGTAATTATGCCTAATCTGAATTTTACTTGTTGAAAGTTGCATGACAATGAGAAATATTGCCTGTTTCCATTTTTCTAAGCAAATCCTGTTTTGACTTTGTTCTTTTCAGGGAAGAGGTTGGTCCTGATGCTGCCCGGAAGTTCTTAGGACATACACAGTGGCTTGTAAACTACTGGCTTCTTCAAAATGGTTTCAGTATTGGAATTGGGGATACCATTGCAGATGCTTCCACCATGCAAACGATTAATGACACAATTTGTAAAGCAAAGGATGAGGTGAAGGAGCTTATTAAAAAAGCACATGAGAAGCAGTTGGAAGCTGAGCCAGGACGCACCATGATGGAGTCATTTGAAAACAGAGTGAACCAGGTACCGATTGCTTCTGTTTTGCTTTCATTATTATATACTTCCTCCAACCCAAATTTTAAGTCATTCCAAGAATCTTGGAGAGTCAAAGCATCTCAAGTTTGACCAAAATTATAGAAAAAATTACAAAGTTTTGAGGCATCAAATAGATATACTATAAAAATATAATTAATGAAGAACCTAATGATACTCAGTTGATATCATAAATGTTATTATCCTACTATATAAATTTGGTCAAACTTGAGGTGCTTTGATTCTTCAAGATTCTTGGAATGACTTATAATTTGGGATGGAGGGAGTATCCTTTGTTTATGTCATTCAGGGCAATATTCAGCGTTTAGGTCGAGTTGTTTTAACCTCAATACAATCCCTTTCTGTTCAGGTTCTTAACAAAGCTCGTGATGATGCTGGGAGCAGTGCTCAGAAGAGCTTGTCTGAAAGCAACAATTTGAAGGCTATGGTCACTGCAGGCTCAAAAGGAAGTTTCATTAACATTTCACAAATGACTGCTTGTGTGGGACAGCAGAATGTTGAGGGCAAGCGGATCCCTTTTGGTTTCATTGATCGGACGTTGCCACATTTCACAAAAGATGATTATGGTCCTGAAAGTCGTGGATTTGTGGAAAATTCTTACCTCCGAGGTCTGACACCACAAGAATTTTTCTTTCACGCTATGGGTGGTAGAGAAGGTCTTATAGATACTGCTGTGAAGACCTCTGAGACAGGGTATATCCAGAGGAGACTTGTGAAAGCTATGGAGGACATCATGGTTAAATACGATGGTACTGTAAGAAATTCTCTGGGAGATGTCATTCAGTTCTTGTATGGGGAAGATGGCATGGATGCTGTTTGGATTGAATCTCAAAAATTGGACTCATTGAAGATGAAGAAGCCTGAGTTTGATAATTTGTTCCGTTATGAGCTGGATGACGAGAACTGGAGACCTAACTACATGCTACCAGAACATGTTGACGATTTGAAGACCATACGTGAATTTAGAAATGTGTTTGAGGCAGAGGTTCAAAAGCTAGAAGCTGATCGGTACCAGCTTGGGACTGAGATTGCCACAACTGGTGACAATTCATGGCCTATGCCTGTGAATCTCAAGCGGCTCATCTGGAATGCTCAGAAGACATTCAGGATTGATTTTAGAAGACCTTCTGACATGCACCCTATGGAAATTGTAGAAGCGGTAGATAAACTGCAAGAAAGACTTAAGGTTGTACCTGGTGATGATCCCATGAGCATTGAGGCTCAGAAGAATGCAACCTTGTTCTTTAATATCCTGCTTCGTAGCACGTTTGCTAGCAAGAGGGTCTTGAAGGAATACAGGCTTACAAAGGAAGCTTTTGAATGGGTTATCGGTGAGATTGAATCGAGGTTTCTTCAGTCTTTGGTGGCCCCTGGTGAGATGATTGGATGTGTGGCTGCACAATCAATTGGAGAACCAGCAACACAGATGACCCTAAATACCTTCCATTATGCTGGTGTCAGTGCCAAGAATGTCACCCTTGGAGTTCCCAGGTTGAGGGAGATCATTAATGTTGCCAAGAAGATAAAGACTCCATCTTTGTCTGTTTACCTGAAGCCTGAGGTGAACCAGAAGAAAGAATTGGCTAAGAATGTCCAGTGTGCTTTGGAGTACACCACACTGCGTAGTGTTACCCACGCCACAGAGATATGGTATGATCCTGATCCGCTAGGAACCATCATCGAAGAGGATGCAGAGTTTGTTCAGTCCTATTACGAAATGCCTGATGAGGATATTGACCCGGATAAAATTTCTCCTTGGCTGCTGCGTATTGAGCTTAATCGTGAGATGATGGTTGATAAGAAGTTGAGCATGGCTGATATTGCCGACAAGATTAACCGTGAGTTTGATGATGACTTATCATGCATTTTCAATGATGATAATGCGGATAAGCTCATCCTCCGTATCCGCATCACAAATGATGAAGCTCCAAAAGGAGAAATACAAGATGAGTCTGCTGAGGATGATGTCTTCCTAAAAAAGATAGAGGGTAATATGTTGACAGAGATGGCGCTTCGAGGCATTCCAGATATCAACAAAGTGTTCATCAAAGAAGGGAAGGTCAATACTTTTTATCAAGACGAAGGTTTCAAAGCAGCCAATGAATGGATGCTCGATACAGAAGGTGTGAATCTCTTAGCTGTCATGTGTCATGAGGATGTTGATGCTACAAGGACAACAAGTAACCATCTGATTGAAGTGATTGAGGTACTTGGAATTGAGGCTGTCCGTCGATCTCTCTTGGATGAGCTTCGGGTGGTGATATCTTTCGATGGATCCTATGTGAACTACAGGCATCTGGCCATTCTTTGTGATACAATGACATACAGAGGTCACCTAATGGCGATTACAAGGCATGGTATCAACCGCAATGACACTGGGCCTCTTATGAGATGTTCCTTTGAAGAGACTGTTGACATCTTACTTGATGCTGCTGTATATGCTGAATCTGACCACCTGAGAGGTGTCACTGAAAACATAATGCTTGGTCAGCTTGCTCCTATTGGTACTGGAGGCTGTGCGCTATATCTGAATGACCAGATGTTGCAGCAGGCAATTGAACTTCAACTTCCAAGCTATGTGGAAGGCCTGGACTTCGGCATGACACCAGCACGATCACCCATCTCTGGGACACCTTACCATGAAGGAATGATGTCCCCAAGTTATCTGCTGAGTCCAAACATCAGGGCTTCCCCCATTAATACAGATGCTTCGTTCTCACCATATGTTGGGCACATGGCATTCTCACCATTCCCTTCACCAGGTGGTTACTCTCCATCGTCAGGGGGATACAGTCCATCTTCTCCTGTTTTCACCCCAGAGAAAGGATATAGCCCTCTTTCTCCATCATACAGCCCTGCATCGCCAAGCTATAGTCCCACCTCACCATCATATACGCCTGGCTCTCCCACCTACAGTCCCACAAGCCCGAATTACTCCCCAACAAGTCCGACTTACTCGCCTACCAGTCCATCATACTCACCCACATCTCCGAGTTACAGCCCAACATCTCCTAGCTACAGTCCTACATCACCAAGCTACAGCCCTACATCTCCTAGTTATAGTCCTACATCACCAAGTTACAGCCCCACCTCACCAGTTTATAGCCCTACATCTCCAGCATACAGCCCTACATCTCCCGCATATAGCCCCACATCGCCATCTTACAGTCCAACTTCGCCATCTTATAGCCCTACATCACCATCATACAGCCCAACATCCCCCTCATACAGCCCTACCTCCCCCTCATACAGCCCTACCTCCCCCTCGTACAGCCCAACATCACCTGCATACAGCCCTACTTCGCCAGGATACAGCCCAACATCACCGAGCTACAGTCCTACTTCTCCGAGCTACAGTCCTACTTCTCCGAGCTACAATCCTTCATCAGCCAAGTACAGCCCTTCGCATGCATACTCTCCAAGCAGCCCCCGGATGACTCCATATAGTCAGACTTCTCCAAGCTACAGGTGCGCATAATTCTATGAAGATCTCTATTCTTAGTATTATTGCCTCAAAGGGTACTCTGTCCATACATATCTGTATTGAATGTTACTGTTTCTGTTATCACAGTCCAACGTCACCGACATACTCTCCAACGTCACCATCATATTCACAACCAAGTCCATCGTACAGCCCAACAAGGTGTGTGCCATTCAGATCCCATTGCCTTTGGTGCATCTTTATATATATGCTTGAATAGTGGTGCATTGCAGTACTATTATTTTGCTTGCTGTCGTTTGTCTTACATATTGCCCAACTATTAATGCAGCCCGTTCAACACCTCTGGAGGACCTAGCCCAGATTATAGCCCAACCTCTCCAAATTACAGGCAAGTCATTGTAGTATCAGACAGATATCTACCTTTCGTGGAAGACATCGTTTTGTGTTCTGACAAATCTCATTTTGTACGCTGCAGCCCTAGTGGAAGCTACTCCCCCACTGCACCGGGGTACTCCCCATCGTCCACAGGCCAAGGTAATGACAAGGATGACGAGAGCAATCGTTGAAGGCGCTGAAGGAACGGTGATGGCTACATGGGAAGATCGAGCCTGCGGTGCCTCGCTTTTCGTTTCCCTTTTTCTCTAATGTTTCTGTATGGTTGAACTCTGAGAGTAAACTTATTTTTCTTAAGCTGCTAATAGCAGCGAGAGTTGTTTATGTATGATACTAGAACTAAGGACTGAACTGTGCTGCGACTTGCTAAGTGGTTCACCGCATGGTGGCCGTTCAGACTTCAGAGTAAAAATAGTAACTGATGATGATAAAATCGTGACGGTATTATTGGTACTATTATGCTATGATTATATACCATAAGATCTAGTTTTCTCGTTGGAATGTTGTGTTCCGGGCGTTTTTGGTATTGCATTGTTTCTTCTGGTTAAGTTTTAACTTATTTGTCTGGATTTTTGGAACTTGGATTGATTATATAAGTTGATCGAAGTAGCACATGGTCTGGGCTTAGTTTAGGCCCATCTGAACAGAACTATTGGGAAGGGAATTGCCCTGCTTTCCTCACCAGACCATCGCGCATCCCATCAAGGATTCATTCAAGTTCTCGTAAAGGCTTCCAATTGTACTGCTGCTTGATTGGTTATTTGGAAATTTGTCCGCAGAACCATTGTTGCTTGCTTGCTTGTTTGTACTGTTGATGCGGCCTAGTTGCTTTTACAAAAGCTGTGGTTTAAGTGAAGAAAGATAAAAAGTTGGGAGGACGATTGACATGAGGGGTTTCATCTTCCCTCCAACTGCAAGCCTTTACAATGGATGCCGATCAAATACGTCTTTGTACAAATCTCACGAAGGCCACCATCTTCATGTAGCGACTTTTCTAAGATTAGACAGAGGCCTCAGTGTGCATCTGCGGTGTTAGTTAACTGCACTTGTGGAAATGTAAATCACAGAGTTACCTTTTTTTTTTCTTGTTAATTTAGATTTGGAAAAAAATATTCTCTTCTCAAAATTTCTCGTGAACGTCGGGCCATCTGACATGCAAAGCCAGCCTTGTGAACTAAAAATATTCGCTTCTTCCTCCCGGCGAGTGGCACGCGGATGCGTCACGCGTTGCTCTCGCGTGCAACCCATCGTGTGATAGAGTTTTCGAACCTTTATGCGGGATATATAGTCCGCAATATACATTTTTAGTAGATAGAGACTATTAGTATCTTGGTCATAATTATTTCAAACGTTAATTTTGACGATCCTGGAAGGCTCAACGAAGAGCTCTACATGATTGTACTACGGAAACTGATCTCATTTAGGCTAGTGTGTCAAAATTCACGAGACAAATATCCAACTCATTTCGTTCTCTCTTTGTCCCAACTAGCTAGGGTCCGTGGTTCTTATTACAGCAGTATTAGTCAACGAACAACATCCAATTAATGATCATCATCTTTGCTTCTCAAGCAACCATCTTATTATTATAATTAGTACGCGTACGTCCACAGCCGTATATAGTTGCGGGCATGCTTTTGCTATCTCATATCTCAGGCATGTCATTTTTCCAGCTTTACTTGGAAGTTGGAAGGTTAAAATAGAGTGATTTAAGCCTCTACTTTGCCTTAAGTCCTTAATCACTTTCTTAATCTTTCGAGAAGAAAAAAAAAACCCACTTTCTTCTTGGTGCCAGTACACTGCACACGTAATTGTATCTCTAGTAACTCCACAAATTCTTGAAGCTAGCTAGAGCAATGCCTCATGGCCCACGCTTCTCGAGGTAGCAATAGAATGATATATGGGACCTTAACACAATTCTATTCTGCCTAATAAAATTATTACTATAAAGTAGCATCCTCTTCCAAGTATGCCGTCACAGTAAGTATGATGCATGTGTTTGGCGTGCATATATACTATGCAATAGAAAAAGAAAAGAAAAGAAATGTTGGCGATGACATGCATGCATGTTTATCAGAAGTACATCGCGAGCTAGCCTACGTGGATCATGTTTTCTTTTAGATGGCTTTATTTGCGTACGTGGAATCTCGACGCAAGCAAAACGTACGCGGCA
>Ga0182004_10003941_pt1 | contig 11886 bp, 9 predicted proteins | sample Sormic07211540_1_FD_120479 | JGI IMG/M metagenome (GOLD analysis project Ga0182004, IMG submission 120479) | Endophyte microbial communities from Sorghum bicolor roots, Mead, Nebraska, USA - 072115-40_1 MetaG | ecosystem: Host-associated > Plants > Roots > Unclassified | place: USA: Nebraska...
CCTTGTACTAGTTTGTATAGGTGGCTTGCATAGCTTAGTTGAGCTAGTGCTAGAATTGCTTCGCCATTTGTTTTACTAACTCACTTGCTTAGTGAAGTTTGTAGAAATTTTAAATAGGCTATTAACCCCCCCCCTCTAGCCATTTGGACCTTTCAGGGGGGCGTCATGGATATCCTAGGCGTGGGGAAGAGAGGGAAGGGGCACGCACATTGAGGAATGGGCACGCATCATGGACATCCTAGGCGTGGGGAGGAGCATCATCGTCTAGGATGGAAGGGGCGCGCATGTGATGGTGGGAAGGGGGCGCGCATGTCTGGGAGGGAAGGGGGCGCGCGTGGGGGCTGCGAGTGGAGGGGAAGAGCCGGGGAGAGGACAGGGGCATTGTGCGGCAATGGCTGAGTGGAGTGAGGAGATGAGTCTGGTAGGGTTTTTGATTTGTTTATATATCAAAACGATATTGGGCTATTGGGCTAGGCCTAATTTACTGAGGCGGTTGTATTACAACGAACCGCCTCAGTAAATGATTTACTGAGACGATTGTGTTAGATTTACTGCCTCGGTTAATCTATATTTACCGAGGGAGGCATTCTAGTTTGCCCGCCTTAGTAAATCAATTAATCGAGGTGGTTACTGATAACCGCCTTGGTTAATACAAAATCCTCGCCTTGGTTAATTCGAGGCATTTACCGCGGTGGTTGAACATCTTGTCCACCTCCGAGGCCTTTTGCAAAATGCCTCGCAAAAGATTTTTTATTGTAGTGTCAAGGGAAAGAACTAAGGACTTAAACAATGAGATAAACTTGCAAAACATGACTACTTATGAGTGATTAGGTTACATAGTCACATACTTGGCAGGAGGATAAACCATGATAGATAAATGATATAAAGTATAAAACCCCAGGAAGTAAATCACACAAAGATTAGATATAAACTACTCAGCTTAAAAGTAGGTAGACATCTGATTAGTTCAAGAGATAGAAAATCCTAAGTAGTTATAATTTATCAAGTCATTCATCTATCCTAATACTACACTATCATATATAGCATAAAATACTCTTCATTTATATATAAGGAACATTCCTATAAAAAGCCAAGACAGAGCTGGACTTCCTACGCAACTGCGGTTCTACCTGTCCTACCAACGGGAATGGAATACAGAGGACTCAATAGAACAGTCACTTCCATGATCTACCACGTGACTCGGCCAATAGGGTGTAATTGCAGATAAACGACATCTAAGCACCATGCTTACATGACATAGATCACCTAACCCTCCCGCGAAGAGAGCTAAGCGCTTTGCAAACATCTACATAAACTCATTATCAATCATAACCATATCAAATGTAGAACTAGAATAAACAAGGAACATAATAAATAGAAGCATAATGATATTTAGAATAAAATCAAAATAAAGATAAAAGATAATACCAATCTTTGATGATGAAGATCTAGAAATTCTGAGCATAGGCGTCCGACTCTTTCTCTATCTAGTCTAATCCTATGTAGAATATAAAGATTAGGACTAGCTAATCTAATTCTCTAGTGGAGAGATCTCTAATCCTTGGCTCTAATGGCTACCTCTAATTCTTATATGAGAATAATAATAATCTTGTTTTTCTTATTCTCTCATATCTGAGCTCTCCTCCATGGGGGTCAGGGTTGTATTTATAGCCCCCTAGGAAGCACCACAGCCCTTGGATCAAATCGACCTTGATTGATGGCCAAGATTACTCCGCAAAGGCGGTGGAGATAGGATCCACGAGGTTGCACCTGATTGGTGGAGATCTCTAGGCGGCCACCCCTAGGGCTTGGGCACCCGCCCTTGTCCAATGACAGGTGGGCCTAGCTCTGGGTGCTGTCTTCGTGAGTCTTCTAGAGTATTCTTGAGTTACCAATGCGGTCTTCTCTCTATGTAAATCTGACATGTGGGCCTCTTTTATTTATTTTCTAATAACCCCTACAAAAACAGACATTCACCAAAACTCATGGAAATTGTCAGTGAAAACCCTAAGTCTATGGTGATGTTCAGTTTTTATCTCCTTTCTTCTCCTTAGTTGACATATAAATTTGATGGTTAACAACCATCAATTGTTCATCAGCTCCTTGACCGACCCATCATACTCTAGTCTATCGGTCCAGCTCACTCTCTTCTCTGGCTGGTACCCGACATCACAAAAGGTGGCACTATTTGGCTCCTCACGGATATAGACCCATTTTTTGTACCACTCTGACAAGGAGGTATTCCAGGGGTAGTTGAGATAGTGGGTTTTCATCTCGTCTCTGAGATTGAGATATACTCCAATAGCAATCTTGGATCCCCCTTGGCTCCCCTTCTTCCTCACGCAAAAAAGATAATGAAAAAGGTCGAAGTGTGGTTCTATCCCCACAAAAGCTTCATGGAGATGGATAAAGGTGGCGATAAGGAGAATCGAGTTGGGATGCAGGTTGCAGATCCCAATCTCATAGTAAAGAAGCAATCCTTGAAGAAATGGATGCACCAGAACCCGAAAACCCCTTCTAAAGAAATCTTCGAATACTACGATCTCATCGGGTCTCAGGTCAAGGAAGCTTTCTCCCACCGGCGCTCTCCAGTCGCTGAGTTCTTGGTTGTGTAGCACCTCCATATTGACGAGTTCGTTGATGGACTGTGTGGTGGACTTGGACTTCCACCATTCCTTCACCATCATCTCTGACCTCTTCTTCGAGTCGCCTCTGGCCATTTGGTTTTTGCTGTTGGATGTTTGGATCTTACTCAAGTGGCTTACGGCTTGAGGAGGAAGACGATGTGTTGGGCGAGAATGGCAACCGGCTTGGTGAAGATTGGCTGCTATCCTTCAAAGGGATATTTATTTCACAGCAACCACCTCTCCCACTTCCCAAAAATCTAGGGAAATGTGCATCCTTTCCGCCGGAATGTCGGTTCGATTTCCAATATTGTCCTGATAAACTTGCAGGTGGTTCTGTTTCTTCACTAGTTGTGTGGGCCCTAGCTTATTTTAGTTCTTGTGTGGAAGGACCCATTTTTCATGTACTCATCTTTTTATGCTGCTGATGGGCTGTGCAGTCTGACATATTTAAAGAAGACGGACTACAGTTTGAAGTTGGAACAACGTGATGTCAATGATGTGTTCACTACACTAGGAATCCTTTTGCTGTAAGTTCTTAGGAGGAATCTTTACGTTCGGGGACTGCTCCAACCACCAAGCACTGTTACATTCCTAATCATGCTCGGGGACCTATGGATCAGTTCCTACGTTGTACTTGGGGACTGCTCTGATTACTGAGCATGGTTGTATTCCTAACCATGCTCGTGGACTCGTAGACCAGTTCCTACGCTGTACTTGGGGACTGCTCCAATCACCGAGCACGTTACATTCCTAACCACACTCGGGGACACTTGGACCAGTTCTTGCGCTGTGCTCAGGGATGGTCCAACCACCAAGCATGGTTGCTTTCCTAATCATGCTTGGGGACTCATGGACTAATTCCTACGATGCACTTGGCAACTGCTCTTCTTGGTTACATATGAATTAGACTCATATACAACTGAGGGGCAATTTTAATTATTAGACCTTGATACAAGGCTCATTCTTTTCCTTCCAGCAAGCTCAGAGACTACATCGATATGATGCATCGCTGGTCTGAAAAGCCATGGCTAAAATACTATTAGCTGATTTATCGTGAAAGAAAAACACTATTGGCTGGCAGAAAAAGTACAGCTAATAAAACAAGCGAACGTGCTCATGTTTGCTTTTAAAAGTCTACAATTTTTAGAAAATGAAAGTGGACACACTTCACCAGGAAAGAAATCTTTTTTCTCAAAGAGCACCATGCATTATTCGGACAACATGCTTCTTCGATGTCAAGGGTGGTCGACTATCTTCCGAGCTGGTTGAAATACTGTCGTAACTGCTCAGGATTTTCCTGCTGATCGGAGACGTCAAATCTCACTAATTGAAGAAGCTCAAGATGGCGTGTCACATCATAATACATAGTGCTCGAGGACTAGTTGTGGGGGTATAAACCCCTATACCCTTACAGCTAGACTTGGGTCGAGAGAATTGGCCCATTACGAGACTGATTCGTGGCTTGATCGATCTACTTGTAGTTCTACGCAAGGAAGGCAGACGTGGAGATCAAGCAAGATCTTGGTTGGTTAGATTAGGAATTGATATCAAACTGTCTATGGCAATTGTAACTGACTAGGATTAGTTTCTAGATTTGTAATCTTGTCCCCTGGACTATATAAGGTAGGGTAAGAGACCCCCTTGACTCAATTCATTACACCTCATATCAATATAATTAGACGCAAGACGTAGGTATTACGCCTTCACGGTGGCCAAACCTAGATAAAAACCTTGTATGTGTCTTGCGTTATCATCTAGTTCGTAGCTTGCGCACCTATCTACTGACAATCTAGTACCTTGGGTATATCCCTAGGTAGACTGCTAACCATCATTCATCGACAAGCGAAGATCCAGTAAATATATTAAAGCAAGAACTAAAATTAAATAAATACTTAGAAATAAAGAATGAAGAACCGCAAGATTGCTTAAGATGAACCAGATGTTGTAGTAGTACAATGTCAAAGAAGATCCGACAGATCCAGCTCCTCAGCTCCACTCCTTTTCTCTCTTCCTGATCTCTAGTTTACAACTAGATAAACTAGACAACTTCAACTAGATGAACTAGAACTAGAAGATGAACTAGACAACTTCAACTAGATGAATTAGAACTAGAACTAGAACTAGAAGATGAACTATAAGATCTAGAGGGACCTCTACTTCTGTACTTGATGAAACCTTAATTTCTACTCTATATGTAGCTAATGAAGGAGATACCCCTGAGAGGAGTCTGCCTTTGCTTATATAGTCCGGTGGGATGAACCGCAGCCCTTGGATCAAACCAACTTGAAACAATGGTCAAGATGCATTGTAGAGGTTGGTTGGAAACCGTCACGCGAAGGGGGATGACATGTGGACCCACCTAGGCCGGCCAGCCTAGCATGTGGGGCTAGCCGGCCCCACCTAGTAGCCGTCGAGCCTCCGCTTTGTTCCCGTGCCTTCTGGTGTCTTCCACGTCCTTCTAGTACCACTTTCTGATCTGTTTATGCAATGAGTCGTACCGTGGATGGATTCTTTCCTTTCCTATCTTTAGGATAAATCCTTGGAAAAAGATTATTTCACGGAGCTGTGGAATCTTGTCGGTTTAGTCCCTGGTCATGCGATGATGATAGTTCTAGGGTCTTCTAGAGCCTTTCGAGTCATATCTATCGAGGACTTCCTCTCTAGTGCTCCAAATATGGTAAATGATATGCTTGTCTTGATCATCCCGATGAGCTCTCCGTAATGGTGTGTTCTGATTCTTCACTTAAGATTCTTTTATTTGGTGATTTTGGTACTTTTCCAGTTTGACCCGTGTAAAACATAGATTCACTAAAACTAATGATTCAAACCCTACAACTATGCTTTGTGACTCATATCATGTCATATCAAGTAATAGTCTATGGTTAAAAATGAGCAATAGTGACTATCAACAGGCATCATCCAAGAGCTTTCATCTTGTGGAAGAGCCTTGGAAGTTTGTATTACCCTCATTTTTGTAGTGGAAATCTCAAGTGACCTTTGTGGTTACTTAGAGAGAGGAAAGGAGGTGAAAGAGACTTTGACCTTAGTGGCCACCTCAACAACGAGGATGTAGGAACTCCTTTGTGGGGTTGCCGAACCTCAGGACAAATCTTTGTGTCCCACGTGCTTGTTGTTGTTGTTATTTGCTTGTATTACTTGTATTTACTTGTCTCTTTCCCAATCTCATTCCTAGGGTTTGGCCCTGATCTACGATTTAGAGAACTCTCACCATCAAGAAAGTGGTCAAACATCCTCGCCTTACCACTAGGAAGTGGTGTTGTAAGTTATCGATCTTACATAGTTCATTTGAGCACTTGTAGTTCATTCCCCGTAGGCGTTAGAACTTCTGATAGTTTGTGCCGGAACTTCTGATGATGTCATAGGTTCTGACCCAAACTGCCATAAGTTCTGACAATTGCTGATAAAGTGATTTTGAGTTTTTGTGTAGAACTTTTGGATACGTCTATTCACCCCCCTATAGGCATTGTTTAGATCCTTTCAGTGCAGTAAACATGTCCTTGGGGCAAGAAATTCTGTGCACAAGAAGTATGCACCATATGAGCAGACTGTTGCAGCTTATTAGGCAGCAATGGGAGATTTTTCATGTTCTAGTGGGACCAGCACAACCCCTGCCCCTCCCTTATGTGCCACATGTTGATGCTATGCAAGCTATTCCACCAGCTGATGGTAAGGAATCTGGTTGGAAGAATAAGTGAAAGGATAGCTATTCCACCAAGCTATCCTTTCACTCGTTCTTTTGTTGTTTGCAATGTGGATGGTGGCCAAGAAGAGTTGACACAAGTGTTGCCCCTCTTAAGACCTGTTAACTGGAACTGGGCCGATGATGACAACATCTTTTGTTCATGGGGAGTCAGGCAGTTGCTCTTCTACTAGACAACCTTGACAAGTTAATTAGCTAGGTCCATGTGTTGTTGTTTTCGTACTCTATGATTGTAACTTGTTCATCTCCTTTGTCGGATTTCTATTGCTGGTACCTATTCTCTATTCTTGCTGTCGTATTTGATCTTGTCAATGCATAGACTTACTTGTGGTACAAACTGATGAATTAATGATGTCTAAGGCCTATTAGCGACTGTAGTTATTGCATTGGAACTGAATTAGATGTTCAAAAACATTTGTGTTCACTGGTCTGTTGCTTTCTTCTATGCTGATAGCCGGGTTGCCACTTTGCATGCCAAACATAATCTCAGTTTGGTAGTTGGTGGTAGTTGGGCTTTAACCTGCCTCCCAACTAAGAACTAAACAGAAACTCTTTTTATGGGCTTGTCTTTAGGTAACCAAGCAACGGGTTGGTCACCTTGGGTCGGGCCTTGGCTGGCCTGGGACAGACCTTAAGACTAGGACGCCCACATACAAGTTACCAAACACGCGACGCCCACATATAAGTTACCAAACATGCCCCAGATGACTTCGATGCCTTTTCTATCAGCTAGACAACCAGGTGGCATGGTGGATTGGAGCCTAGGCAGCTAGTCATATGAGGGCACGAAGCATGGAACTTGTTTGATATGCCTAGGTCGTGAAGTGCACAACAGCAAAGAAACTCCTAAGCAATATGATGGATCTAATAAAGCTAAGTGGAAATATTTAGAGAGGCTGTTAGATTAGTTGAGTTTTTTAGGGGAGGGTCATTTTAGAGAACGGCTAAATCAAAAAATTTGTAATATATTTTTAGTTAATTTATTGGAGTTGCTCTTAGAACGCATCTAAACTCGTGCAATGGAATTTACTTGTGTTTGGTTACCCGTCAAGGCCTCCATGGAGGCTTGCACATTCCTCATAACACAATAAGGTTGCATACATCTTCGATAGAATTGTGAAAACCCTATAAAAACATAATTAAGAGTTTCTGAGTAGCTTGAAACAATACAGATCCACTTTATATAGTACATTGTCACAAAATTGAGATTATGTCGCATTTAAAAAAATATATGAAAATAAAAAAATGGGTGCATATAGATTCATATGTACCAGAATTTTATTAATTTTATTTGAAATTTACAAAATGAGTTTGCATGTCTAACTTTTGTGAGAATGTACATCTGTAAATGCACTATGGATATGCATCATTTCAAATGTTTTGAGAACCCCTTGGTATGTTTTTCTTAGGGGTTTTCACAATTCTAACGAAGATGTAATGAATATTTTCTTGGATTAACTAGTAAGCAAGATTTGATGGTATTGGAAAATGCATGTATACAAAAACCAATGAGATTATACTAGCTTAGATTTTGTCCTAATATAATGGAGGCTTAGTCTAGTGTAACCAATCTATCACACCTTATACTTGAGCTTTTGTTTTCAGATGCCCGACCACCAAGGATTCCAAATAATTACTGATTCCAGTCTGAGATTATATTGTATATGAGAATCACTTGCCGAAAGGGTTACATCAGCACGAAAATCTGTAAAGACGATCACAATTCACAACCTTTCTGGTGCTGATCTTACGCAGCTTATTGTAAAAAGTTACAATGTGAGCCTGACTTCTTCAGAAAGATACAAGGCGATACATGCCATGGAACCAAAATGCATTTCATAACCCAGTGGGCTTTAGCGATGCTCATGCTGTGTATGGGGTCTGCCTATCTGATGTATTACCGAGTATTACCCTACTCTATCTTGGACAGGAGCAGCAACCTTAAGCTGGCAGCTCTAGCTTCACATTGTTCTTCCAGCTGCACCATTGTTTGGAGAACATTTTCAACGAAAGGAACATTTGTATTTAAAAAAGAGATAACTAGGTTAGCCAAAGGAACTTATAGTTACCTCATTATGTAATAATAGAAGAAGTCAGCATACAACAGAGTTTGCACTATTCCTGCCACCCAACCTGGGTTGAGAAAAACACAAAGAAAATGGCTGCATGAATAATGGTTACATCCACCATAATGGGGAGTGCAAATGGATGTCACATCTTATTTAATGAAATGATGTGCAGCTGCCCTGCACATTCAAGGAATAAAAATGGATGGCACAAGGAATTCATACTTATCCAGTGGACAAAATGGGGCTCACTGAAGTATCGGTAAATCCAGTTAAGGATATAAAGCACGCGGTAGGCACTGCATCATAACCAAGTGAATCTGCTTTAGGAATAGCGTATAAAGTAAAGAAGACAAATTAAGGCCCAAAAGGATAAGACTGATCCTAGCATGATATATCGAATATCAGAAGGCAGAATAAGAAATTCATCCATGTTGCCTATTCACTGTATAGGCAATGCCAATCAAATATTGTTCATACAAAACTTTTGTTGAACAGTCATGTGCATTGTTTCTAGGAAAAAAACATTTTTTGTTTTTATGCATTTTCAGTAAACGCCATATATAGATCTTACCCCAAGAAGAAGACATATTGGCCAGTCAGGTTGTCAATATTCCTTGTCCGCTGTAGCAAAACAAGCTGTGGAAATATCGCAACAGCTTCCAAATAAATGGAGAATGCCCACATCACCTGCTCCGGAAAATGACAAAAACAATCAGAACTGCACAATTTCAGAAGTGAAATTCCAACAACATTATATACTAATCAGGAGTGGCTTGCTCCTCCTATTTCCTTAAAAAAAAGGAAGGAGAAAATTAACAACATTGAATGCAAGCAGAATTCCATCACATCTAAAAACAATGGCTCCAATTAGGCAACCAAAGATCAAATGTCAGTACATACTCTAGAATGGTAATTGGGCTGACAGACTTGAATAGCCACTAGATTTGTGTAAGCAATTAGCTTGAAGTGTGGAAGATAGGAAGATAAAAACACTGACCTCTCTAAAAGTAAACTTCTCATTAATAAGGAGAGCTAGAAGAAGACAAGGCAACACTAAAACGTAATGGCGAAAGGTGTCATGATCCTTGTCATAGGTCCTCCGCACAATCTTATGCCGCTTCATGTACCAAACTATCGAGAAAGAACTTGCCAAGAAGACCAGCTTCATGACAGTGTTGTACAGAGACACAAAATGAACAAACAGGTCCAGATACCGGGCTGCAAAAACAAGTGCATACAGCTCCTGCGTCTTCAGAGATATGCCTGCAAGAAAGTGTCATGTGAATCATAGAGACCCATCAAACCATATAGCAATAGAAGCTTTGCTAAACATTAACATGATGTTAGGTAATAATTACTAGAGTAGCCGATTACATATAATGGATTGGCGTCAAGTTTATACTGACTAGGAGAGGCATGCCCAAACAGGTCGGTGAAATAGGCACTATTTGAGCCTTGCATAATCACTTTAGAAATGATACAGGGCATACAACAACATTCTTCCTAATATGGTTAAAACTCTGCTCCCCTGAGCATCGGCATTATGGTACACCCTATAACTATGAGCATTGAGGACCAAAAGATGGATATGTGTTTCTCTATTAAGTTTCACGGTGTCACAATCCACAGAAATTTTCAGCCTCAAAGCGCTATATGCATAGCCACAGTACTAGTTAGCAATGAAATAGTTAAAAGGTAGTCTTTCTCTCCTTGTTTGCAGACAATTCTAAGTCAAGCTATACGTGATGGACATTGAAGGGCAAAAAAACTATGGCACATAACCGAAGATCTAACATAGATAGCAGAGCAGTGAACACAGTTAGCTGCAGATTGCATATGAGGATTGAGGACCAGTAACCTGCAGCCTAACGGATGAGCCTCCTCAAATTTGAGAAGAGAAGCCGCAAGGTCTTCCCCTCATTACATTTCCTCGTTTCCTACCTACACGACAAAATCCTTGCTCCGTTAACAATGGGGGAAAGATGGGATCAGCGGGAGGCACGCAGTGCGAACGCTGCATTGCGTACACCGCCACAGCCACCTGCTCCCCTCGAGATCGAGATCTCCGGTGCGGTCCCAGAAGACCCGATCACTAAAATCCGGAGAAATGGCACTGGCAGCGCAATTCGTTTAAGGTTCCTAGCCCTGATCCCAGTGGAGCGAAGAGAGGAAGAGAAGGGCGTACCTGCGCACGACTTGATGGTGTGGATCTTGAGGAGCAGCACCACCACGCTGAGGAGGTGGGTCATGTCCCCCGCAAGCCGGAACACGTTCATCTCTGATCCCCCTCCTTCGCCTTCCCTCCGCCCTCCGGTCCTTTTCACGAACGAAAGGTCCTCCTCTCCTCCTCGCTCGCGCGCGCGCCGGGGGCTCGTCGGCGAGTGGCTGTGTTCCCTAGAGCGTCGTGGTCCCGGTGGCGGAGACGGAACGGACCCAGACGGGAATGAAAAGAAGGTCGGGTCGACGCAGACTGGCTACTGGGCCCGGGTGCCCAGGATGTCAGTTGGTGCAATAGAGCGTGGCGGGTCGGAGACGCCGAGACGGCCGTGGGCAAGCGAGGGAAATACGTGGCGTGGCTGAGGTGGCGGCGCGCCATTGGAACTCACTAGAACATCAGCTGCCCTTCGGATGTCCTACTATAACTTTTTTTAGCTTTTACATATATGCTATTATAAAAATTGATAATTATCTATAAATTATTAAAAAAATTAATCTCTCACATGCTACTGATCCAAACTCTTTTACCATCTATGCCACTTCCATTAGATTTGACTGTAACGGTATTAAACTACAGGTATAAAATGTCAAAAATATCCTCAAGTCTAAATATCTAATTATTTTTTTAGCATCTTAACAATCTCAAATGAAAAAATTCAAAACTATAAAGTCGTAGATCTCGTCGAGATCTACAATATTTATATAAAAAATATCTTTATTTGATTATGTATAAAAAAATATTTTTTTTCTAAGACATCTTAATCATATCAAATCATATATTTTCTGTATGAAATTTAATGAAAATTTTTTTTTATATAAAACTACAGATATTGTCGAGGCGTACAACTTTGTAGTTTTCTGTTTTTTCATTTGAGGTCATTAAGATGCTAAAAAAATTAATTACATATTCAGCCTTGAGGGTATTTTTGACTTTTCACACTCACGGTTTGACACCGTTAGAATCAAATTTGATAGAAATGGCTTGTATGTAATTACCAACTTTTATAATGGTATATATGTAAAAGCCTCATTTTTTTACTAGAGTCTTGAATTTCAGCAGACTTGCCAACAAGCTATATACAACTTAGTGTGTCAATCCAATACAGCTTTTGTTACTCTAGAACACGAAGCATCCAATCATTTGGTAAAACCTATAACTATAAAACTATATATAACCAAAATTATAAAAAGAATTTTTCTTGCTTCATAAAAGGACAAAACTAATTTTTAAAATATTATTGAGCTTATCAAC
>Ga0182004_10003942_pt1 | contig 11883 bp, 6 predicted proteins | sample Sormic07211540_1_FD_120479 | JGI IMG/M metagenome (GOLD analysis project Ga0182004, IMG submission 120479) | Endophyte microbial communities from Sorghum bicolor roots, Mead, Nebraska, USA - 072115-40_1 MetaG | ecosystem: Host-associated > Plants > Roots > Unclassified | place: USA: Nebraska...
ACATGTTTTACTTCCAATACAATTTCTTCTTGTTAGATTATCCTTCATGAGGACACCTTTTGTCACATACAACATAAAAAAGTTTATTGTTTACCACAAAATGTTCCAAATCAAGAAAAAAATGTTCTAGCAACGTGAAAAAAATATTTGTTCTAGTTTGACAGCCAAAACGTGCCATGTTTATGAGAAACTTATTCCATCAATCATGAGAAAAAAATGTTCCCATATCATGTGAAAAATGTTCATGATGTTTATATAAATAAAATATTATAAACGTAATTAGAATCCAAAAGATCTATAACAATTTTTACCCTACACTAATGAACAAAAATGGGAGAAAATACTTAGGGCTTGTTTGGTTCCTGGGATCCATCCCGAGGAACAATTCCTACCCGGATTGCTAGGCTAATTTATATAATTTATTGATCAGCTGGAACTATTCCTCATGCAACTGGAAGAACCAAATGGCCGGTAATGGCCACTCTTGTATTTTTATTAAAACTTCTACCTTCTTAATATAATGATACACAATGCTTTTGCATATTTGAGAAAAAGAAGAAAAACGAACCAAAGGTGTCATGGTACAACAAGAAAGGAGAAAAAGGAAAATAGAAATGGGAGCCGAGAAAGAATGGACCATTTTGATGGGCCGCACTCCCTGCACCGCTGCTACCTCTGCGAACGCCACACCGTCGGCCTCACATCCACGGATCCAGCGGCCACCCTCCGCCGGCTCAATGCGTTCCAACAGGAGTCCAGCACGCGCACGGTGCTAGGGGCTAGGGCGCGCCGGCTTGGCTCGGCAGCACAGCAGCAGCCAGCGAGCCCAGCCGGGAGCCCGGCAGTGCAGCGGTGCGGAAGCCCACACCCGGAGCCCCAGAGGCCGCGACGCAAGACGCCGCGTCCGACTCCGACCGCGAGCGCCGCCGCCCCGAGCGGCGAGTGCCGAGGTCTAGCCGCTCGCCCGCCCGCCCGAGAGGCACCCCGCCGGCCGCCACCCCGTGCCCCCGCCTGGGCCTGGGCCCCTGGCGCTTGTCGCCGAGCCGGGCTGCGCGCGTGGCCGAGGTGCCGAGCAGCCGAGCAAGCAGAGCAGCGCGCCAGCGCCCTAGAACGGTAAGTGTGCTTCTGAATTTCTGATTTCTGAAGTTCTGAGCTAATCTCATACCCTAGGGTTTGGACAGTGAGCGCTGGGTAGTAAATTTGGGCTAGGGGATTGTGTATGTGAATTTGGTGTGTGATTCATTGTTATTAGGCAGTAAATTTATTGAATGAAATTTCTTGTCATTTTTCAGGAACAATTCAAAAGCCTACTACAGTCTCTTATTTATGTAAAGACCTTATTTGATGTATGAATCTATGTAAGTTTCGGACCTATTTATGCAAGTTTTGAACCTTTTAAATGTATTATTGCAATTTGGTTAATTTATACTGAACTTTTTTTTTGGCTTTTGCCATAATGTGTTAAATTTTTTTGATTAGGACTACCCTTATTTTAAATCCTGGGTCGGCCACTAGGAGTTGTGGCATTGATGTTATGTTTCTCACCAGCATACTACCTATTACAAATTATCAAGATCTGCCACTGACTAATGGAACCAATTTATAGGGTGTCTTAGACTGAAGATCTCAGCAAAGCTTGAAAAGGTCTGAGAGATGTCATTGGGCTATGCTGAGAAGCTGTCCTACCGGGAGGATGTGGGTACTGTGGGAATGCCTGAGATCTTTGAGCCCCCTGAGCTAGTCCAGAATAAGGTTAATCTCTCTGGCCTATTTACTTGGATTTATTATTGGATGCAAATGCTTCAATATCCCTTGATGCCAGCAAAATACTTGTGAGATGTTTGCACTTAATTATGATATTAACTTTGAAGCATTTGTTTTCTTAGGCTGTAAATGAGCTACACAAGTGTTTTGGTTGTGTTAGGTCGTGGTTAAATCACGTATTTAAGTGCTTGCTTAAGATTATGTGATGTTTTTTTTTGGATCAAGCATGTGCATGTTGCTTGGAATATATTTGAAAAATGATGACGCTCGTAACACAATGCTAGGTTGTTTGCCCCCCCTCCTCTTTAGAGTTGCTGCCCTTTTTATAAAATTAGTTTTGTGAGGTATGGTGAGTTTAGATATGTTCTATCAAAGAATGTCCTAAGCTGAGAAGATTAAGAACGATGCTACAAAGGGAGATTTACTGTGTTACTGTTATATTGGCTTTGGGAAAGATTACATGGAGCAAGACAATTTTTGGGACGTTCATCATGAGATTTTGTTGGCCCACGGTTTGACCAGTGTGACATCCAGTCCAATTTGAATTAGGCACTTGGTGGCCCATGTGTGTGTTGATGTGAGATTAGCTGCGGGGAAGATTAAATGAAGCAAAGACAATTTTTGGGATGTATCATTGGTGCTTTCATGAGATTTTGTTGGCCCAGGGTTTGATCAGTGTGACATCTCGTCCAATTTGAATTAGACATTTGGTGGCCCATGTGTGTGTTGATGTGAGATTGTGGGGGTTTAGTTCCACCTTGCTAGTTGAGGGTGGGTTAGACCATCATATAAGGTTGAGAGGTTTCTAGAACACATATCACTAACCTGGGATTTACCCTTTTATGCGAAGCGAGAATGAAGGCTTCAGTGGGTTGATGGACACTCATTTGAGCTGTTTGGACTCTAGGGCATTATAGTTGGTGTGGCTGACTTCTAGCTTGACCCTCAGTTTGATGGCACATGGGGCATAAATTACGTCCTTCGCGCCAAGTAATTCCTTATATGTAGAAACCTGGTTCAGAGGCTGATCTGCTAGCTGTTAAAGGGAACTGAAATTTGCAAAGAACAGTAGAGAACTTAAGTTCTCTTTTGTGGGAATTTCTGGTAAGGTAGTTGATCATGCACCAGGGTGCTGGGGGAACATATATTGCCATCAGTGATCAGTGGTGGATCCAGAAATGGGATGCGAGGGGGGCTAACAACAGAAGACTATAAATTTTACTGTAGTTAAACTAAATGGTGCAATAAGTATAACAAGAAAAATAACTAATAAATAATAATAATAATAATCTAAAATGCATGTAGGCCTCTATACTAGTAGTGTTTCATGTGTGAAACTTTAGCTTGCTTCGTCTGACTCGCATCTACAACATTGTAAACATCTGAGTACAGAACATGTTTCGTCATTTGAAATGGCAGAAACACTTATTTTTGATGGTTGAAGGCTTATAACAATATTTTCTCTAGTACTAAAACACATATGCTGGGACTAAATCTTCAAGACATAATATTGCTCATAGAGTCACAATAGTTTAGAAAGAGAGAACACAACACTAATACTTGAGGCATATGAGTATGAAGTATCACTAGTTTCTACAAGGCTTCTGGCCGGAAGCAGAAGCACCGCCTGTGCGATGAACAGGAGTGAGTCTGGTGCCTCTATGCCTACAGACCGCCAGCTGCAGCTGCGCCTGCGCCAGACGGATTGGGATGGAGGACCAGTGGCTGCATGCCTGGGACCTGGGCTTGGTCGGCTGGTTGGCCATCTGGCTGGCTAGCGGCAGATCTACTGGAGGCGCTGGCTGTCTGTGGTTGGGTGCAAGGATGCTGGGAGCAGCAGGACGGCCAAGTCGTGATGGGGATTGGTTGAACGCCGACTGCAAGCCTGCTAGGACGAAGCAGAGCATGGGAGTCTTGGAATGGTGTGAGTTTACTGTGTTAACCTGGGCTGGACCTTGTTGGCTTCTTCTATGGGCTGGTATTGCTACATGGGGTCTTGGCTTATACTTGGGCTGGACCAGGGCTGCAGCCGCCCAGCCTGGGCCCTGGATCCACCCTTGTCAGTGATCATAATGTCATGGTGACGACCAGAACACTTCTGTTCATGTGCCATATTATGGCACCTTTTTGGAAAATGTACTAAAATGAAACTTATAGCTGTGCAAATCCATGTTGTGGTTAATGTTTTTTTTGAAGCAACATGTTGTGGTTAATATTTTATAGACCAATATAGGCACATTAAATAATCTCTGTATTGACATTCTATTTTTTTTTTTCCTTCCTGGATTGTTGATGCAGATAGAAGAGCTTGCTGCCATGGTGCAAAAGGTTGTGCTACATGTTGGTACTCATTTCAACTCATAATCATGATTTCCTCATACTGATGGTATTAATTGGCCTTTGCAATGCAGAGTAAGCATTTAGTGGTGTTTACTGGGGCAGGGATATCAACTTCATCAGGCATACCTGATTTTCGAGGGCCCAAGGGTGTCTGGACCTTGCAGGTAGTACTGTTGTCTGTGTTACTTGCCTTGAGTATGGACCCCTTTAGCATGTGAATGTATTTATTTTAAGTGATTTTTGATGCTTGGTTGCAAGCCAGACATCCTTGCATGGCATGCAATCTACATTTGAGTGTATGTTTGATAGAAAGGAGATAGAATGACAGAAATGTGTTCCTATTGTAATATTAGACTTTGGTGCCCACCAAAAAGTTATTTTCCTTCACAAATACTTGATGTTTGGATAAGACCTAGTCAAACTTAAGAAACTTTTTTCAGTAACTACCAACTATTTAGTTTAGAAACCAAAAATTTACATACATTCATAGATTTTACTATCATAATTTAATTTTTTTGGATTTTATAACTATATCCTAACAGAAAGTAGTGATCAATTTTTCACATTTGAGACTATGTCATGTCCAAGTGTCAGGTATTTTTTACTGTAGAATGATATTATGAAATTCTTCCATTTTTTCTTATTTTAAATAAACAAAGTTTTCAATAATCAAAACCTGCTATTCCTCATAGGAAGAAACTACTTTCCTGATGAACAGTTATTTGAATAAACACTTTCAGTTTTATAATTTTAAATGTTATAGCGTGCAGGAAAAGGTGTTCCTAATGCATCACTTCCCTTCCATCGTGCTGTTCCAAGCTTGACTCATATGGCACTAGTCGAACTGGAAAGAGGAGGGTTTCTAAAGTTCGTCATAAGCCAGGTATGCTCTAGGTGCAGTACCTGCTGATATTCTTCATTCTATTCATCTTACTGCTAAGGAGTTTAACATATCAAAATATGAAACAACTTATCAAAGTAGAAAATATTAAATATGTAAAATTAAAATATACATAATGCAATATTTTATTTATTATTAGTTATTACAGTATTCTTCTGTGTGATTAATGGATTGCTTCTGACACCCATTTAATTTGAGTATTCTGTATTTTCCAGAATGTTGACAGCCTACATCTCCGTTCTGGTTTCCCAAGGGAGAAGCTGGCTGAATTACATGGCAATTCTTTCAAGGAGATCTGCCCATGCTGTAAAACTGAGTATGATTTACTTATATTACATCTTATTCAGGAGTATATATCAGTTATCCATATAGTTCCTTTTTCCCGTCTTGGTTTATTCAAGAGACTGTTCTCTGTTTGAAGGTACCTTCGTGATTTTGAGATTGAGACAATAGGACTGAAGGATACTCCAAGGCGTTGTTCTGATAAGAATTGTGGAGCTAGATTAAAAGATACAGTTCTTGACTGGGATGTAAGTATCTGCATCTTCTACATGTTAAGCTACAAAATTCTTTATCGACATATTTCATTTGGCAGTAGGAAGTACTGTGAAATATTACCTTTGGCAAATGGAAGTTCTATGAAACACTACAGATTTTCATGTTCCATAGTGTTGTGGGCATGTTTGTTGAAGAGCCAAGCAGAGTCGCCTGCCAGGCAGCTTTCCCAGGCCATCGGATTTGGTCGCCTGGTGGTCAGGATTGCTGCCTGGCAGCTGACCTGCCAGCCAGGTATCAAACCAAACACGCCTATTAGTCCCTGCTACAGAAATTTTATATTCTTTTTTTTGTGTACCTTATGGTATAGTTGGATTAATGCCCATTTAGGACCCTAGTTATCGCTGAAGTCATTAGTACCTCAGAAGTTATTTTAATAATCCATAGCCAACACAATATTTGAAGAGGTCATTTGAATTCTTGACATACTAGCTATTCTGTCTTGCAAACCTTTTGTGTTGTAACAGAATTTTTTTATTAGTGCTTCTATAATTTTTTGTCTTTAAAAGGTGTTGGTTGCTTAATTTGCAACAGAACACTGCACCAATTTTCATAAGTACTGTTTTTGTGGTTGTATTTTCGGTTTTCAGGTATGCATAGCAGTGATGCAGCATTACTTGAGTGTTTTTCCTGTGACAAAAGATTATGCATCACTGTTAAGTTCTACTTGTCGTTGACTGATTGACTCCATTGCTTCTTAAGGATCAGAACCCTAGATTAGTGGCATGCTTAGCAAAATATTTATTGACAAGTGTCAGTGGTTTTCAGGGATGAGTAGCAGCATTACTTGAGTGTATTTCCTGTGGCTTAAGATTATGCATAAGTTCTGTTTGTAGTTGATTATGTTGCTCCTTAAGGATCAGAACCTAGAATACCATGCGCTTAGTAAATATTTTTTTGAAAGTGTCAATCTATTTTATGAGGACACTGTATATGTTCCCTTTTAAGAAGTGATGTTTTTTGTGAGAACTGTATGTTGCGCCTAGTAGTAGATGGACTTCTATCAGTTTAGTGATGGTTGCTGAATGCCATCTTGTATATTATTTGAAGTTATGCAAGTGTCATCAATGACATCAGATTATTAAACACATTTTTGCAGGATGCTTTACCCCCTGAGGAGATGAATTCGGCCAAGGAGCATTGTCGATCAGCTGATCTTGTCCTTTGTCTAGGAACTAGGTATCAGCCATATTATTCTTTTGTTATAGCAGGAATTGTTTTTGCAAGTTCCTTTGCTGGAATTATAGTATCTTAAAAAAACTTTTTTGACCTTCAATACTTTGGTGATACATTAATATATGTTGTGGGTTCTGTTTCGCATATCTGTCTAAACCAGAAGCAAACAAAGAGTGGTGGGTGCTGTATCTCTCTAGTTGCTTTCGTCAATGGACATTGAACTAGTTTAGTAATTTTCTTATTCTTTAATAAAGTTACACAGGCCACCTGCAGATTCGTGAAAGAAGTTCTTCATTTACAACTCAGTTTGAGCCATTTGCAAACCTACTGCTCAAACTTTGGGTCCACAATCATGAAACATTGTAGTGTGCTCAACTGCCCATTGCCATATTTCTGAGACTGCATGCTGGCAAGAAAGAAAACCTCTGTGGACCTCTCTGATGCTATATGGATTCAATGCTGCCTTTCTGAACCCCCATAACATCACACACTTAGTTTCCTCAACCATTAGATACAGCTGGTGTTTCCCTTCTTGAATGTCCTTTCCCTCAACCTGTTCCCTTCTCTGCCTAGCCTCCTACATTCGTAGTCCCAGTGCCTACTCTTTTGTTCTGCAGTTCTGCACTAACTGAACTAAAGTCTTAATTCTGTGTCTCTTGGTGATTTGTGTTGCATGATTGTGTGTTATCATTGCCAAGCTACTGTCTTGGTATCTCTACCACCGGCTTGCTAACCCTAGGAAAATGGGTACAGAGCGGATTTCGGATGGTGGCACTGGCAGCGAGTAGGGTTGGCAAAATTTGGTTATGAGCTGTGGGTGTGTGAGGTTCTCAGTGCTGTTCTGTGGATTATTGAGATTGCTGGAGTTATGGTAGGAAGTTGTGGACGGTGAGATATCTTTTTTGTTTTTTTAAAAAACAAAGGCAGGAACCCTGCCGCTCAATTAAGATGAAAGAATAATATGTACAAGTGGACGGTGAGATATCTGGAGTTGTAGTTGCCATTGTCGAGGCAATGGTTGATGGTAACAAAGCTGTAATTATGTATTTTCTTTACTGATTTTGGACATATCGTCAGGAAGGTGACCAGTGGACAATATAAATTCTTTTTGAAAGAAAGACAACAGAAATTCCCAGTGTAGAATAGAAATATTTTATATGCAAGATTTAAAGCTAGTCAAGCTGGTACAAGATCTGAGGGACAATAGTACATGCATGCATGTCCATTTCCAGATAGCATAGTAACTAAGAAATTTCTGAAAACATGAGATGTTCAGCCCGTTTATTATTTTCAAGAGAATAGTTGTACCATCTCTATAGTTATCCTAAAGGTAAACAGTCCGTCACGGTGTTTGAACGGAGTTGAATCGGCCTAAACGGTTTTGTATACGTGAAAGTCAAATATGCTAGAAAGTAAACATATTTATGCATGGAGTGTTCATTATTCTAGCAAATAATTTTTTTGGGGATGGAAACCAAATCCCACTCCACATATATATTTAAGATGTTACTAATTAGTTGGGTGCTAATGTGGTAGTTGTAATCCTCCTATGAACTAAATGGTGAATTAAATGGCAGTTTAGCCTTTTTAATCACATTTAACTCCATTCTGTTTATGCCGTCTTTGATGGTTTAAATGGTTCAATCATTTAAAATGTACCGTTTAGGGCCTAAACAACATCAGTGGCCTTCGTTTATTGTTTAAGTGCTGTATAAATGGTCTAAACAGGACCATAGTTTGCTTGTTCTGGTTGTTTTTCTTGCAGTCCTTATTTTTCAGTTCTGTTCTAGTCTTCTAGAGTGCTGTGGGTGTTTGTGTGTGTGAGAGCGTTGTTGGGAATATCTTTCCCTGTGTTTCAGACTTTCTTCTTATAATGAAATGATACACAACTCTCCTGTGTGTTGGAGAAAAAAAAAGGCAAACAGTGTCCAATGTTTTTTTTTGGTCTGAACAGCCATTTAGGCGAACAGTGACCATTTCCCTGGTCAGTGGCAAGTCAGTTAATTGTACCTGGCAACGTTACATTTTCCCAAAATGTTATGGTGTCGCTTTATTAAATATAAGTGACATCTTGACAAGATAAGTAAGGAGAGTACAGCGACCCAATCAGCATGATCCTAGCTGGTTATGAAGGAGAATAGAATTGGTGTAATTGGATGGATTGTGTTGAGCCCTGGCAGTTTATATAGAGTACAAGACTTGGGAGGCAAGGCAACGCACGGATGCATATGGCTGTCTACGATACGCAGTATCTAAACTACCAAATATACTCTAACAGGTTACATGAGAGGCATTGTAAAGGGGTTGCCTATAGGGCGGATGTGGATTTTGCAATTCTGGTACTAGTTACGGTCTCCTAGCCTTCTACGGAAACTGCAAGCAGCTGAACCCATGCTAAGTCTTTTCTTAGGTAACATGAAAAGGATGATAACTGAAAGCTTCTGTTGGACTTCTGCTTGGTACCAATTTCATCATCCTAATTCTATTGCTTGAGGTTTCAGAAAATATATAAGTTTTTTATAAAAGTTTTGGCCCCTAGCCAGGAGCAAATGACCATCTTTTTCATGTGATATTTCTCTTTTTTACTCCACTTTTTGATTATTCAACTGTAAACAACTATGCCAAAAACAGCCCAAAAATGACAAGTTCTCACTGGGAGCTACACTGCTCTTGTTAACTTACTAGGTTCCACTTTTTTCTCGAACACATAGGAGAGCTGCATATCATTGTATTAAGGGGAAAACTTAAGAATACAACCCACACACACTATGTAACTACAAAAGGACTGATTTGGAAACAGTTAAAATTTCCATTATGAGTAAGAGAACTGTTTGTTTCCACTAAAAAGTTCACGGGCTCACGTCAAGTTGTCAATTCATTATGTTACTTTAGCTTCGTAAATATCTGATTTACTTTTATTTGTTGAATGACTTCATGTCAATATGCCCCTTGTTCTCGTTTTCATTCCTAATATCGAATACTTCACAGCTTGCAGATTACTCCTGCATGTAATATGCCTCTGATGTCAATCAAGAATGGGGGGAGGGTGGCTATTGTAAATCTTCAGGTACATGCTGCTTAATAGAAGTGTATTCTTTCTTATCTTGCAGTAAATGGATATTGTAAATACACACTAGATTACATATCTAACTAAATATAATATGTATTGTACTCAAATTTAAACTTGCCTTAAAGTAAGATAATTTCTTTGTATCACTCTTAGATTCCCCTATTTACCATTGATCAATTGTGATCATTAAAACTGTTTGTTTCAGAATTCTGATTGTTGCTCCTTTGGCTGTCTCTTTATGTATTAAGAAAGCCTTGGCAATCTAATGCTTAAATCTGTAATTTTCCCCTTCACTTTCAGGCAACTCCAAAGGATAAAAAGGCAAGCCTTGTCATCCATGGACTTGTTGATAAGGTAGCTAGTATTACTTAGTCATTGAGGACCTGGGTTTCCATTGTTCCTGTTATCTTTGTTTTTCTTCTATGACTCTATGAGGGTAATCACCACACTGAGGACCAAGGGATGCACCATTAAGAGAGTAGTGAGGCCATAGATGATATAACCTTTGCATCGAGAAAATGACTAACCCTTGTTTTACTTTATGATAATAGCCTACCACCCCTCAGCATTATAGGTGTATTGCCTCAGAAATCTGGACCAAATTTTATTCTTGACTAACCCTAATATCTCAAATGCTGTTATAATCATACCCATATATCTGACAGCGATCTATTTGACAATGTGTTAAAACAGGTCATTGCTGGAGTCATGAGCAAGTTGAGTCTGCGAATTCCTCCATATATACGTACTGACTTTGTTCAGCTCACTCTCAGGCACTCTGTGAAAAGTGAGCTCATTTTACAATTTGTCATAACATTGTGCTTATCAAGCTTTTGAAATTTCTTGTACTTTTGCATGGAAGAAATCAGTTAAGTTCATGAGTGCGTTTGGGAGGAGGAGCTTTAGCATCCCCTTTTTGTATTTTTTCTTGTTTAAATGAAATGGCGTGCTGCTCTCCTGTGTTGTTTGAGAAAAAGAAATCAATTTAGTGAATCAGCCAGTCATTCAACAGTGTTTTTCTCTTACAACGAATCAGCCAGCAGTACTTTCTGCCATGGCTTATCAGCCAAACGAACAGCATGGTCAAAGCTACCTATCGATATGATTTTATCAGGAAAAGATTTTTAGAATTCTGCAAACATTGTGACATGGTCACATTTATGTTTAAAAGCAGTAATAAGTTAATAACTTGTATAATTTATTCTACTATGGTTTGGAAATGATTTTTGTTTCACCAACTGTTCATGTAACAAATGTCTTCTGAATAATGTATTGTGAGAATTAAATATTTGTTTCCTTTATGTTTATGTAAATGTGTAGAGTCACCCTTATATTGTATTATCACTTTTGTTTTTTCAGAGAAATGTGTTAGATGGACTCTTCGAGTAACAAGTATTCATGGCCTCCGAGCACCGTTGCCATTTCTTCAGTCTGTCAAGGTTGTGCCATTATGACACATACAATTTGTCAACATTCTTATGTTACCTTGTTCTTTTTGCACTTTGTTGTCATTTAAAAGACTGAGTCCTTGCTTACAATGTTATATGAAGCAAAAAATTGAATATGAACTAGTGACTAATAGTGTCACTGCACTGCGGTAGCTTTCTATGCAATGTCAGGGAGATGCTACTTTTTTTTTTCCTCGTACAGACGAACACACAGGAGAGGTACATGTCATTTCATTAAAAAGAGGGAACTAGGGAGACGCTACTGGTCAAACCACTTGAAAGTTTTTTTTTTCTCGAACAGCGCAGGAGAACTGCGCGTCATTTCATTAAGGTAGAAGAAACAAAGTCCAAGGGTCAACAGACCCACACACAAACACAACACACACACAAAAACCCACAAACACACAAATACAACGCCACACACACACACACACCCATCACCTCACAGGCCACCCAGGCCAAGGGTCGACCAACATCCTTCAAGCCTTAAACTTCGGAGGACAGCGACCTGATGAAAAGTTCCTGGAGCTTAGAAGCACCAGCTGAGCACCAAAGGCTCCCCTCTGCGCTAATAGACCTTAGAACATCCTGGACACTTGGTTGCCCATTATCGAAGACACATGAGTTTC
>Ga0182004_10003943_pt1 | contig 11881 bp, 15 predicted proteins | sample Sormic07211540_1_FD_120479 | JGI IMG/M metagenome (GOLD analysis project Ga0182004, IMG submission 120479) | Endophyte microbial communities from Sorghum bicolor roots, Mead, Nebraska, USA - 072115-40_1 MetaG | ecosystem: Host-associated > Plants > Roots > Unclassified | place: USA: Nebraska...
AACTAGGCTCAAAAGATTCGTCTCGTCAATTTCGACCAAACTGTGCAATTAGTTTTTATTTTCATCTATATTTAATACTCCATGCATGCATCTAAAGATTCGATGTGACGGAGAATCTGAAAAGTTTTGCAAAATTTTTTGGGAACTAAACAAGGCGGGTCGTTTTTGGCATTTCTATCCACGCGGCTGCACTGTTCCTCCTTGAACCGTGTGACTTGTGCAGCCAAAGTTTTTGGCATCTACAGCGAGTGCGTGTCGTGCAGCAACTGGCATGCCATGGATCATGGATGGAGTATACTCCTAGCGGCTAGCGCAGAAGCTACTGAAATGCCTACTACCATTTCCTTTGGCGCCATGCTAAATCTCCCCACAAGACAAGGGTTTCCAAGTTCCAACTCCACAGCTCTCAACTGGGAACGGCGAAACCGCGGGTACGTAGCGCAGGTCCACACTGTATTACAAGAAGAAAAAAAAATACAATAATGTGCAAAGCAGTATGTTTTGTACTGTGCAAATGTACCAAGTGTTCAGCCTTTATAGCATCTGATCCTTTGTACAGTACGCAACTACACGCGAGAATGTACATACAGCAAAACAGTATGTTTTGTACTGTGCAAATGTACCAAGTATACTAGAATACAACCCCCCTGTACGTCAGACGAGTGCAACACAGGCAAAAAGAAACGACGAACACATAAAAGGGCTACAGCAACCTCGTCTGCTCTTCATCATCCACGATCAACAAATCAAAGTTCGTTGCAGTGAAGTCCAAGGGCTCATCTATCCACACATCATCATCAGCAGATGACAGCATTCAGAGTCTCATTGTCCACGAAGCTGCTGATCCCGTCCGAGCACTCGTTTCCAGCACACACAGACACGGCGTCGCCATCGCCGCCGCCGTCCTGCTGCCCTAGCAGGCTCGGCGATGATTCACGCACCCCGCGGATGTAGTTCCGGATGAGGTCGTTGTGCTCCTGATCGCCGACCGAAGAGACCGTGTCGCACTCGGAGACGACGCTCAGCCTTGACACGCTCCGGTCACTGAACTGCCGCTGGAAACTGCTTGTGCTCGCTTCGTCAAGGCTGGATTCCTCTGGGGCAAAGCATGGCTTGAACCTGCTGAGTCCGTGTCTCTGACTCTGAGGCGGCCTGCCGAAGCTGAAGCTCTCGTGCCTTCTGAAGAGCGCGTCTTGATGAAGAACTGGCATTGGATCCTTCTGGGGTTCCAGATTATCGGGTGCAGGGAGGCCACTGTCGTCTGATTGCTCATCAGTAAGGAAATCGAAGGGATCATTGTCTCGTGGATGCAGAATAGGAGGAGCCGAGCCTGGAATTTCTGCATCATCAGCAAAGGGGTTCATCCTTCGTGCTGAAACTGAAATACCGCCCAAGCTGTCAGGATCAAATTGTATGTTTTTCCTTGATTTTCTCTTCACCATCAGTGTCTCCAACCGACGGTTCCTTTCGATTTCGGAGTACCCAAGATCCATGACATTCTTCTCGTTGTCAGCTGTCCACAGAAGTGCAGGCTCAGTTCCAGCATCATCCTTCTTCTCCTCACCATCATCTCTGGCCTTGCTATTGTCAGCCACTTCGCTGTTAACACTTTGTGGTTGAGAATCCAGAGAATATATGTTCAAATGATTGTCTGAATCATCAGTAGTAATGGGATCAGGGCAAGAGCAATCAACACCCAAAGGAGGGCCTGTCTCAGTCTCATCAAGTACTTGAGAATTGTCTGTCATGGAAACATCAGGAGAGTGTCTCTCTGCAGTATCATGGTCAAATCCTGATGAACTGTTATCATGGCTGCCAAATGTATCGAATGGTGAGAATAGAGAATGGTCTAATTGGTTGTCCACAACAGAATTAATAGCCTCGACCTTTATATCAGCAAGCTTCTTCCTCCGGCGCACGGAAAATGCACGACCCCATTTGCATTTACTTGGTGTTCCATCAACAGCCTTATGGTCTGGTGAAATATCTGCCACCTCACCACTCTGTGCATCTGTAGATACTGTCCCTTGATCATCTGGTTTTGCCACCACTTTAACATCCTCACTTGAATGCACGTCATCGAACGAACTGGCATACTCATCCTTGCTAGGAAATGCACCTTTAGACTCTTTTTCTGCATTATACTTCATGTACTCTTCCGTAGCAGCTTCTTGCTTCAGATAAGGAACAGAAGTGTGAAATTTTTCGAGTCTCCCATCCCCTTGACAAACTTGCTTCAGAAGAGGAACATTTTCACCCAGATCAGGATGATTGTTACAGTCCCTTCTGCGAAAACTTGCCTCTGTGCTTATGTTCTTCTTCAATGTAGGACCTGAAAACCTCTGTTGTTCTTCAGCACAAACATCTCTGGACGAGCTCCCAGCTGAAATTTGTCCAGGAGCCTTCCGGTCTTCATGGATCTCCGGAAGGTGTGCGCTCCCATGGCATAGCAGCACGGCAAGGAGAAGGCTGGTGCATATAATCACCGGAGAAGTGGAGAGCAGGAAAGCGAAGAAACCCGGCGTGTACTTGTGCAGCAGATAGAGCAGCAGCACGAGGCTGAATATTGCCCAATGTTCATACGCACATCTCCAGCTCGTTCTGATAGAGCACCTTAGAGTTTTCTTGATGCTGCACCGAGCATCTTGCTTTGCCTCAACCTCAACAACGCCCATGGCCTGTCCTCTCGCGGTTGCCTACACGAACCCAGCGCATGGAAACACAGAAGCAACATTAACTCGCTGAATCGGACAGGCTGAGCAAGAAATGAAGTAAACATTCCTTCTATATCAATACAAGTTCGGCAGATTTCCTGCCGACCGTTTACAAAAAAAAACGAAATGAAGTGAACAGAACATATTAATTTGCAGCTTTCATGATGCCTAGATAACAGTATGTATCAATGCTTAGCTCTTAGCTGCCAAAGCACAAATAAGAATACAAATCTACATGATCCTTGTGTTTGAGATGCAGTCGGATAGCATAGCGATCGGCCAATCGTACCTTTAGGTAGCCGGGTGATCTGATCGGAGCCCGGGATCTGGAAAAGCGAGAAGCGCCACGCGGCAAGGCGAGCGTCACCGGCGACGGAGCGGAGACCGCCAGAGGCACGTCAGGAAGAAAGAACTGGGCCGCGAAGGCACGAGGAGGGTCGCCGCCTCGGCTGAATCACCGTTCGTTTCGTCGGCCGTTGGTCGAGGGAATACCACCGGGAAGGCCTAGCCTAGCCTAAGGCCGCCGCACACCGCTGGCGCGCCCTTCCAGTGCCGGCGGGGGCGGCAATGGCGATGGCGGGTGGCCGAGCAGAGAGAGAAAGATACGGGAACAGGAGGGCGTCAGGGTCCGGGATACCGAACAGGGAAAGGGAAGCTCAATGAGAGAGCGGCGCGCCGGCAAAAGCGATGGCAATTGGCAACAGGGAGCACGGGCACGGCCGCGGGGGAAGGTGGCAGGCGCGGACCCCGCGCGCCAGGGACCGACCCCCCCTGGCGGTGGCAACGGGCACGTGCGTCCACGCCGCCCGCGGGAGCCGGGAGGGAGGAGATGAGAGGACAGGACAGTGGGGATCGGCGTGGGTGGTGGGGTTGTTTTCCCGCGTGTTTGGTCTGGCCTCCGAGGCATGGCGGTGGCCGGTGGGTGACTGGGTGGGGTGGGTGGGGTTGGGGGATCCGCCGACTTGACCATCAGGGCTTTTTAGTTTCATTTTTTTTGCAAAATAAATACCTTAGTATTTTTATTTGTATATTTAACAAATATTGTCTAATTATAAACTAATTAGATTTAAAAAATTTGTCTCGTAAATTATAAATAAATTATATAATTAGTTATTTTTTATTTATATTTAATGCTCCATATATATACTATAAGATTCGATATGACGAGAAATCTGAAAAATTTTGTAAATTTTTTTAGAAATTAAACAAGACCCTGATGTAGTTACGGCTGGCTGCTTTTTCGGATCAGGAGGAATTCAGTGGTGGGTGGATCCTGGACGGCGCCGAAAAGCTTCTTTCGCCTCTCATCTCTCATCTTTTGGCCGCCGGCTCGCCGCCGGTGTCGTGTGGTGGTGCGGCGGATGATGATGGCCACAGCTAAGATCAGTAGTCGATGCACCGGCTTTAGGAAGGCACATCAAGAGCTTAGACTCAAAAAGTCCGCTTTGTGGTTTGCCGCTCTGATCCAGCTGCAGATTAGTGGTAGTATGGTCACGCAACAAGGCCAGGCTGGAAAGCCATGCCACTCGGAGTGTTTTTTTTTTTTTTTTTTGCATCATGAAGCCCAGTTTCCCGTGTTTCAATACTGTGGCCTTGTGAGAACCGTGCCAGAATCTCTGGACATCGTGTCGATCGGGTCACAGAATTGTGATGTCGACATTGATTCATGGTATTTGCACAATGTCTGGGTTGCCTAGGACAAAACACGTACGTAGGAGAAACCTGAAACACACATTTTGTAGACGATTAGGCGCATGTATCGCCGTATATTAAAGCGAAAAGTAACGGAAGGGGAGGAGAGGGAATTGAACCGAATCTCGGGGCATCACGGTGCGGGGCGCAAGCGAACGGTTGGAAATGCTATGCGGAGTTGGACACTGGGACCGGACGAGCCACGCTCGCAGTCCCTGATCATGTTTCGTTGTTTGATTTGAACACAAATGCCACAAATGTCTCAGAAAATGCCATCCATTCCTTACAGGTCTCAGAACACAAAAATAAGGTCCATGGTCTTGCACACTCTTTCGAACTAAAGATTTGCAAAACACAACTTAGAGGAATAGAAAAAAAATAGAAATGAAATATCATAACCCTTCAAATCCTACGGGATTTCACAACAAACAAAAATTTAGAGAGATGCATTGAAAGCAATGTAGGAAAAACATAGGGAATAAAATATTGTGTTTAATTTGATCCAAAATTCCTTTAGGTCCTTTTGATCGTGAGAATTTTTCCATTTCTAGTTTTTTTTCTCTGTGAAATTCATGCGCTCCAGAAAAAGTGTAGATGGTTCAATCCATATGAAGTTCAAAAGGATTTGTTCGGAAGCGTTCTTTGTTCTTAAGAACATCATAGTGTTTTTTCCTATAGAAATTGAACCCTTTTTAAGTCCCTATGTTTTTTTGGTCCATTTCAAGGGGGCTAAATAATTTTTTTAAAAAAGAGGTGTGCCGCGCGGGGCTGGGAGGGGGATGTTGAATGGAATAAAAGGTTTTAGTATTTATTATGATTTCTCTAATATTTATGATGCTTTATGAGTATTCTTTCTCTTCCAAATTGTGTATAGCAAAATTTAGACATAGATATATATAAATGTATAGCAAAATTTATGTATCTAGAAAAAATAAAATATTTTATAATTTGGAATGAAGATAGTATATGTTTTTATACTGAACCTATTTGGATAATGTCGATACTCCTTTCTATAAATTTAACCAAACTTAGAAAGTTGATTTTATTTAGATCTAGAATGTCACCTTATACGAATGTTATACCTCGAATGCAAATATCTGGAGCATCCGATTTGAATATTATCATATCACTGACATTCTGACAATTAGCCAACGAGGCGATGATACCGAACAGTGCGATCAATTTCATACCGCTAATTAGGCCTTGTTTAGCTACACTCAAAAACACAAAACTTTACAAGATTCCCCATCACATCGAATCTTGTGACATATGTATGGAACATTAAACATAGATAAAAAAGATAACTAATTACACAGTTTACCTGTAAATCACGAGACGAATCTTTTAAGCCTAGTTGCTCTATGATTGGATAATGTTTGTCAAATAAAAACAAAAGTGCTATAGTGTCAAAATCCAAAAAGTTTTTTTTATCTAAACAAGGCCTTAAACGAACCACAACACCGATTAGTTACTCTCTTCTGAACATACTTCTCTGAATCTCTGACCTATACCAGGGTACCACCAATGCTAATGTCTTAATAATGATGCAATATGCGCTACTCGCAACATAAATCAGTAGCCAGAATTAGAACTAAACAATTGCAGCAGCCATTAACTCTTAACAGCAACATCGCTACGTGCCTACGTATACTGGGCAAACGTCGCACAATCAGCACTTCAGCAGGGACAACACGGAGGGAGCGATCACAGTTTCGTCTGGACGATCGAGGTCGAGGCGCACGGGCGGCGGCGGCGGCGGTGGTCGGAGTGCGGTGCTGGGATCAGGTGGGGGGCATGACGTGGTACCGGTCGTTGACGCGGCGCGCGTAGAGGTAGGCGGCGAGCGCGACGTCGATGGCGGCCACGGTGGTGACCGTCGCGGCGAGGACCGCCACGCGCACCTTGCCCCAGAAGGTGGCGCGACGGAGGCGGCGGGCGGTGGTGGCCGTGGGGGTGAGCTCGGCGTTCGCGGCCTCGGCGAGCGCCGTGAGGAGGCGCTTGGAGCGCGGGCTGAGGCCGGTGGCGGCATGCAGCTCGGACATGACGAACTTGATTTGTTCCGGGAGAGATGCGTCGCTGTCGGCGGTGGAGTCGGCGGGCGCGGCGACCTGTGGATTCACAAACAGGAGTTGATAGATTTTTTAAAATTTTCCATTATAATCACTCAAAAAGGACAGAAACAGAGGATTAATCACTCAAAAAGAACAAAAACAGAAGATTAATCACTCAAAAGGGGGTTAATCCCTCATCCCATCGCTTCCAAAATTCCGGTGCCACTCTCAAAACTCGGAGTCTCGAACGTAGAACTGGAGAAGGAACTGAAATTCAAATGCCGACATTCCAAATCCGAACAGAGACCCTCGGATGAGGTCCCGCATTCAAAACTCCACCACGAACTAGATGACTGCAGATCTGAAAACGGACGCTAGAACTGCATTCCCGTCGGAAACTGGCAAGGCACCAATTAGGACCTGTATCAAAAGGTTTCAGGTCGATTTCCCAAATTTGAAACGCTAAACTCGAGAACAAATTCGTAGAACAGATCAAACGGAAAACCAAAATACGACCCGCATCCAAAATTCGCATGCACACTAACCAACATTCAGAAGCAATTCGAATTGAAACGAGTCAATATCACAACCTCGGTGACACATGAGTCGGTGGAAGCTATCACCGCGTCATCCGGAGCAGCGAAGATGATGGAACTCCAATTCAAATGGTACAAGGACCACGAATATTGCAGTAGCACCGATCAAACGGAAAAATAAATACGACCCGCATCCGAAATTCGTATACAGCACACTAACCAAACATTCAGAGCAATTCGAATTGAAACGAGTCGATATCCCAATTCCCAACCTCGGTGACAGAGGAGTCGGCGGAAGTTATCACCGCGTCATCCGGAGCAGCGAAGATGACGGAGGAGGAGGAGGAGGAGGAGTCGCCGGAGACTTCAGGGTCTGGCAGGTCCAGCGGAAGTGCGAGGCCGTCCTCCAGCACGTCATCCAGCGGCGGCGTGGGGGCTGCGGTAGCAGGGAGGATGGTGTCGCCGTCGTAGTCCAGGCACTTGCGCACCACCTGATCAGCACAGGAAGAGGACGAGGCCGAGTTAGTAGGTGAGATACGGCTGCGAGGGGGTGAGAGAGAAGGTGGGCTATAAGCGTATTGCTCGTTGGGGTTATTACCTTGGTGCTGGAGGCGAGGTCCCGTGGGACGGCGCTGGCGACCGCGAGCTTCGCTGCGGCGGAGCGGGCGCCAGCGGTGGAGGAGCGAAGGGAGGAAGGGCGCGGCGTCTGGAAGCCAGCGGTGGGTTTCGTCATGGCGGAGTGCTTTGGAATTGGGCGGGACTCGACTCTAGCAACCGAGCGTTTGATTTTGACCGGGGCGGTGTGGGGAATTATTTACAGATGGCTGCCTTTATAGATAGAGGGGAAGAGGTTCGGAGATGGATGGAAGCAGGAGTGCAGGACCCACGTATCTGTTTCTCTCTCTTTTTTTTTTGTATCCACGTCTCTTTTTTAACTCTTCTGGGTATTATAATCTGGTAAATCGTCATAAACTTGTGGTAAACAACACATTTTTTATTCTGAAATGCTAAACAACTCTAGCACCTTGCCTTCTTAACTGAGTAACTGACTCGCGCATAAACTCGAATTTTACCAAAGCACTTTTATTGGTTTGCCAAGTTTCGTAAAGCATCAGTTATGTTTTTTTAGAGAATTTACACCGTTGTCAAAATATGGACTATTTCTACCTGATACGTTTTCCCTGTTTCTCCCACCAGATTCCTTGTTATGTTTTTTTAAGAGAATTTACGCCATTGTCAAAATATGGACTATTTTTACCTGATACATTCTCCCTGTTTCTCCCACCAGATTCCTTCATCTTTTCTTGTTTTTTCTTGTGTCTATTTTCTATTGTTTTCACTTGACGTGCTGGCCCATACATACCGTGTAGTGAAAAATTGTACAAAATGGCTACAATCCAGAGTCAAATTAGTTTTGCTCCCTAGTTTGTGAATTCAAGGTATATAAATACTTGTACATTTCAATACAATAGAGGCATAGAGCACAAACTTGTACAAAGGGAATGCTCGGCTGCACTTCTACTCTAGAGCTAAGGCTACAGCAAGTACTACCGATCATAGCAAAAACTCATAGCCCAGATCTTATCTTAGAAAATTCAAAAGAAAAAAATGTTAACAGATTCGTAGACAATCGGAGCTGCAATCGAACCAAAACAGAACAAAACCTATAAAAAGGGTCCGATATCAACTGGGTTACAAAACGCAGTAATGTGTCTTACTTCTCAGTCACTAGAGCAGAGCATCAATTCACAGCACAACATAGCACAAACTAAATTGAATATGAGTTGTTGAACTTGAATCCAATTATCAAAAAGTGTGACTTATTGGATAATCTAAATTTCAATCAGTTGCTTATCAAGGAGACAGACACAGTGGTCGTAAGGCTTTCGATTGGACCATCTTTTTTTGAATGAGATGATGCAAGAAACCATATGTGTGAGTACATTTCATTTCTCTAGAAAAACCTAATTGCCTATTTCCTGCACATACAAAAAAAACCTAGCGCAGCGAAAGAGGGCAAGAATCACTCCAAAGAATAGGAAGAGAAAAGAAAAACACCTACTTACATCTGTATAACACCTCTACACCATAAGCACTCCAAAACCACGTGGACTGGATCCATCATCTGTACACAAACTCATCAGACTGTATGATCCTAAGAAGTTCTCGCAGGTTACCAAACACGTGCCTTCCACAGCTCTCTGCTCCAACATAGTTCAGAAGCTGCTCCGTATCCTAATCATCCACGTGAAAAATGGAAGTAACAGTCTCAGATTTTGCACATCCAAGACCAGATCAAACAGCATTGTGTCAGAAAAATAGCAGCTATGGTACAGGATTCACTGGGGAATACACACCTTGTGCAACAAATAAATGGCATAGGAGGCACTAGTGGAGTCGTCTTCTTGGGATTCCAGGAAAAGGGGGTACTCTGTTAGTTGTGATTTGGTGTTCCTGGTACTTGCTAAAGCAGCCGATGCTGTATCAGCTGAAGGCAAGCGATCACTCACATAAGATCGGGATCCTCCAAAGCGCAAGGGATATCGGAGGGGAACATCAAGATAGCAAGCTATGAGCAAGACTGCCTACAAACAAATAAATAAGCAAGAAGTGATTCTGAGTTTCTAACCCTTGTGATCGCATTAAGTATCACGAATAGGCAGAAACAATTGTACTCCTATCATTGTTTATGCTTTATGGATACTTAATGCTGTGATTTGCAACAGCCCAAAACTTTAGACTACAATACTCAAGTTGTAACATTGCAAATTAATATATGAAAACTGAATTATCTTAAATTGATCTTTTCTACAATCAGTGATATATTTTATAGCATATTCTGCTTCTAAAGCAATATAAGGTTTGATAGTGAAAATTATTGTTTTATATTTTATCCTTTCAGCATGAGCATGACAACCAAGGCCCCCTTTGGATTGCAGGATTTTTTTCCTCCTGTGAAATTAAACTGATTCCTGTGAAATTCTTACATGATTCCTATGAAATTCCTGCATTCCAAATGTAGCCTAAGTAGGGATGTTTATACTGCACAGAAGAAATACCTCATAGGAAAAACTTACATGTGCTGCGTATCCCAGAACAGCTGCGGACCTCTGAAGCTCCTTGTTCCTGTAACTTTTCTGCTTCATTTTATGCTTCATAATGTCCCAGCCAAAGAATGTCCAGCCACATGCTTGTGGAGATTTGATAATGGTGGGTAAATGTGTTCCGTTTCCACCTGAAAACGTTCCATTTTCCTCTGGAAGTGTTCCATGCTCCCCTGAAATTGTTCTGCCATCTCATAAAATGGTTTGAAAAGGCGATTTAGGAATCATTACCCCTCATTCTAAATTTCTCTTGTAGTATGCACCATGAAGACGTTTAACATAGATCCTTAAACAGGAATGTCACAAGCAAAATTGTATAAGAACTGAGATGCAATTTTGAATGAGGAGCTCTTTGGAATGCATAACACAGGAATTAAGGTTGGTTGCTAATTTCAATCCTGATTCCTACATGAATTTATAATTCAAGAAAAATTCCAACAAAACAATTGGATACAACATGAGAATTTAAGGAGAGAGAGATAGAAACAGAAGTTCGACCTCACATTAATTTTCTCCAAAATTCTATGGACTGAGCCATTGCATAGGAAATTTATGTTTTGTAGGATTTTAGGATGTCCAATCATTTGTTCCGAAGGGACACATAGGAAAAAAGTTCTTATAGGACTCATATTCGACAAAATTCCTCCACCCAGCAGGAGCTGTTCAGTTATCCCAATCTTTGGGGTGCAGAGAGCCATGCCTCCAATTAGAATAGCATATCAGACACTGAACTAGATTACCAACAAAGGCATGGATGCCAAGGTGGTCAGAGCAGAAAATCAGAGATGAGGTATTCGTCATGGACTAGAAATGTAAACACTTCCATTCTTCAATTGGCATGAATAATATATCGATTAACACTATCCACAAGGAAATATATTGCATTATTGCTCACTTCAAAAGCTAATAACAGACTGAGGCCACTGAATAAAGTTGGTAATACAGCTTATCATGTGTCAGAAGGCGAAGAAACTATTTGGTTATAATATTTTTTTTTAATCTCTTAAAGAGGCATGCACACTAAAATCATGCATGTACCATAAAAGATAAAACATTGTTCTTGAAGAGAGGCATGGCAGTAATGGATTCTCACCATTAGTATCATCACAAGGGTTTTCTGCATGCCTTGGAAGATCATGGAAGACTTTCACAGGATACAAACCAGCAACATGGCTAACCATGCACTGCTGCCTCGTCCTAAGCAGCCTCTGCAGATCCTTAAGTCTGAATTTGTCTCCCGACAATGCCTCCTTGGCTTCCTGCAATCAGCAGACGCTTTAATGGATAAAATGCAGCTACCCACGATGGCTCAATCCAATCTCGCAGCATTTTGCGTCGCGCAGACGCATTGCTCATATTACCTGCACTCGCTGGTGCGCGGTGGTGAGGGCCCTCGACAGCGGCAGCACCCGCTCGATCTGCTCCTGCAGCAGCTCCTTCCCCCGCTCCACCCCATCGAGCGCCCGACTCCTGCCGATGACGGCCGCCTCCAAACGCGCTTGCTGGAGGTCCACCCTCTGCCTCAGCTCGTCCAGTTCCTCCGCCTGGCGCAGTGCCTCCCTCCTCACCTACCCGAGCGCCAAACCACATGAACAATAATAAATAAATCGAACCACGTCGTGGCAGAAGCAGGGGCGATTGGCTCAAGCCATTTGCGGGCGCGGCACGGACGCACCTGGAGCGCGGCCTCGATGCGGCGGGCCAGGATCGCCCGTTCCTCGGCCGCGGCCGCCAGCTCCGCGGCCTTACCGCGCAGCTCCCGCCACGCGACCGCCGCCGCCGCC
>Ga0182004_10003944_pt1 | contig 11881 bp, 14 predicted proteins | sample Sormic07211540_1_FD_120479 | JGI IMG/M metagenome (GOLD analysis project Ga0182004, IMG submission 120479) | Endophyte microbial communities from Sorghum bicolor roots, Mead, Nebraska, USA - 072115-40_1 MetaG | ecosystem: Host-associated > Plants > Roots > Unclassified | place: USA: Nebraska...
GCCTCATGGGCCTCATACACATATACTCTAACACTTTGTATTAAGAAGCAAAAAGGGTATGAGAACACAAACAATCCCCCACTCCACCCAACATACACATGCAAACACATGCACTCAGTCAACACCAACACAACTAGGTAGAACAGAAGAGCATGCTTGGACATCTAATTTTTCTTTTACGGAGAATACAGAAAGTAACAAAAAAGATATTCCTGTGGCATTGCATACCTGTTATTGAAGATAACAGATCGTTGCAGTCCAAATGTTCATCATCACACAGCGAATCTAAAATCTGGACACCCATATCACTGCTCAAGGAGTAACTTAAAACTATTATAATCACACCCAAGGAAAAAAAAGAAGGAAAGATAGGCAAAGAAGTGTCATATGGTCATACCTCCGGAAGTTCAATTGATGGATGCCCATAGCAACAAGCATCTGTGGCAAAAGGGCACCATACGTTGATTCAGAAGTTATTGACATTTATTTGGTGGATTTGTTTTGGCATGTTATATTACCTGGTCAAGATGCATGGCAACTGCTCTAAGAACAAAACTAGCACTGATGTGATCAAGGTAAGAAATGGGACAAAGAAGCACAGCAGAGCTTATCATTTTTACTATTTCAGGCATTGTAAACGCAGCCAGACCCATGATAGTTCCCTACAAAGCCATATACTCATTAGTAATACAATGGCAAGGTTTTGACTCAATCAAACCCAGCAACAGGCTACCTGTGAATGTCCCACATATGAAATTTTGGACTGTGTAATTGTATATACATAGCTTAACATTGCCAAAACATCGTATTCAGCAAGGTCTTGCCAACTCCATTCCCAGAAAAGCTGCAAAAGTTACCACAGGATTCAGTTAAATGAACAATAAACCATAGGATCACAGCTAGAAAACACTTCATTTGCTGCTTAAATCACAATAGGCAGGCACTCTATACAATCTCATCAAAGTTATAACAAGCAGATCTGTTTTTCTTTAATGGCTTCAATCTTCCAATCACATTTTTGCAAGCAATGCAATTCGAAATGACAGAAGACTTATTGTGGATATCTCATAGTTTTTTGTACGGAGATTTTTATGGTGTAACTTCCTATGGGATTCATTTACCTTATCATGAACAGAGAGAGTAGAGTGGCCTTTACTCCAACGTGTGCCACGGACATTTCCAATCCAAACATCAAAACCATTATCAGCAAGGATATATCCAAGTGATTGTTCATTGGAGTTTATGAACCATGTATCTCCACCCTGTGCAGGATTTGAATAAAGTAACGCAATTGAAGAATGAAATGATGCCAGGGAAAAAAGGTAATCTATTAATGTAAATGAAGCTATGCAGTCCATTATCCAAAAAAAAACATCCAGAAATATCAAAGTGACCAGAATCTTGATATGAGAAGGTCTAAATAAAAAACATGCATATAGTTCTAAGGAAAAACCTGAAAAAGACCATGCTGAAGAAAAACTGGAGGTCCAGCATTATCTGGTATTCCATTTTTGCCATGTGGAATATGCTGAAGAGACAAAAGGAAGCCATCATCCGTTTGAACCTGCAACAAAGGTATGCTAAGATCCCTATGAAAAAGAGCAGCAGACTCAACAAAATTAGCAACCGAATAATTTTCAGTTACTGCTCAAACTTGTTACTTTATGAACTTAGGCAGAAAAAGGAATATGTTTGGAAATATTAAGGTTCCAGACCAATTTCGTCAAAGAAAAATAAGATAAGTTTCAATAACAATTTTTTATTTCTGATCAGTTACATATGAGATAAAAGATAACACTTGAGTCCTTTTCCCCTTGAAAAACAAATGGCCAGAAAAAAATGGTTTGCAGTTCAAGATCAGGGAAAAAAAACATGGCGTGATAGCAACAGATGTTTAACAATTCCAATGGGTTCACTTTATGGTTTAACATGACTATTAGTAATGACCCCTTTAGTTGGCACTTGGCAGGGGTACACTCCTTGTGATAAAGGTTAAAGCAATAAGCAACAGAAAACCATCAAAGGTATTTGACACAACGGAGAACTAAAAGAAGGCATTTTTGCAAGCTCATAGGAGATGAATTTGATAAACGTTTAGTTCACATGCACATAGTGGTGCCATGACAAGCCTTGTGTTCCTTGGGACCCGCCCTCAACACTCAAATTACAGAAGTATAAGCAAAGTCTGTGTGCCGTGACAAGCCTTGTGTTCCTTGGGACCAGGCCTCAACACTGAAATTACAGAAGTATAAGCAAAGTCTGTGTCTGTCAGAAAGTTTCTCCTTTGCTTGGAGTGGAAAGCAAGGAATATAGAAGCCACTTTGCTCTGATTAACCTAGAGCCGTAGACTGTAGAGAAATTACTAATGGAAGTCTCTTATCCAATTGAGACAGGCCATTAAATGTTGGCTTTGTTTTCCACTTCTCGGAAAGGGACCTGAGACACAGAGTCCAGTGGTTTTACGGCAACTCCAATTGGAACTGGAACAAATATTGACACTTCCAGTCTTCCCTCCCCGCGTCTGGTTGGGCTTATTATTCAGCGATAGATACAGCTCATTAACCATCGATAGATACAAGAACACGATTTCCAGATGGGCGATGGCTACTGAAACACCATTCCAGATGCGATCAACGATATAGAGACAAAAATCAACTCAATGCCTTGCCTTAATGCAATCAATCTAGTAAGCTAGTCATATCATACCCAATCAACCGATCCTGGCTGCGATGCTAACAATTCGGTCCCGAACAATAGAGCACAAAGTAACAAAGAATCAATTTTCGGCTGCAAGAGAGAAGAAGATCAAGAACAGGCAGCGGGGGTGGCGAACGTACGGTGTGCTCGGTGCACGGGTAGCCCTGCGGCAGGAGCAGCTGCTGGCAGAGGCCGCCGGCGGCCGCGAGCGGGGAGACGCGGCGCAGCGCGTCTGTGGCCGGGGATGCGCGGGCTCCACCGGCGAGGAAGGAGAGGAGCACGAGCACGAGGAGGCGCGGGGCCGCGGCGAGCGCTCCTCCTGGGCCCACCATGCCCACCGCTGTTTGCTTTACTCCCTCCCCTCTGAACAAGAGCGGGGGAGGGGGTTCGGATTTATGTCCGACCAGACGCGACATATAGCCCTCCGTTGGGTGCGGCTCCGGTTGAATAGTGACTTCATTGATTTCTACTCTATTCATCCTATAAATAAATATATTTTTTTGACCAGTATAATTTATATTTAACTATTCATTTTATTTAATTTTTTATACAAATAATAAAATAAATAAATTATTGTACACATATATCTAACAATAAAATAAGTCATAAAAAATAAATAATATTTATTAAAAAAATTTGAATAAGACGGACGGTCAAACATAAATCATGTAAGTCAAAGAAATACGTTTATTTGTAGGACGGAGGGAGTAGTTTATATTAAAAATGAATTTACTAAAATTTAGGTGATTGAGTTTTTGTTTTTTAGACGAGGATTATTGCATATTTTATAATAAAATTGTAGTTTTATTTTTTTTCAACTTATATATGTACAATATGCAATTTTCAATTCCAAAAATAAAAAACTTGTTAGACAAATCTACGAACCTGACAAAATCTAATTTGTCTTGGAGCAAAGACAATTAATAATTTATAATTATTTCTATTGTTAGATAAGGATAAAATTTTAATATATTATGGCATAAAGACAAATAAAAAATTATAAAAGTAATAATTTTCCAAATGTGTTACCTGAAATCATCTTACAATTCAGACACCCAAAATATAAAAAGTGATTTTAAAAAGAAAAGATAAAAACAACCTCTTCTTACTGCCACGGTCATGTAATATAGAGCATTTAAGTATTAAAAAAATAAAAAAATTATACACAAATACAAGAGATTTAAGAGAGATAAAACAACTTTGCATTAAGCTATATAAATTTGATAGGTATTATATTGTTACTTACCATTTATTAATCGATCATTATTATTGATGTTGATGGTAGCGCCTAATTAGAAAATAAAGTAAGGTAAATATGTGTTTTATGTTTTCTTAATAAGTTATGAAATCTCTACGGTGCACCATATTATATGACACTGGGAGTACATAGTCACTACAATCATGACTTTCACTACATATTGCATGATACTCCTGCGTTTCAAATTATAATTTATTTTACTTTTTTCCTCAGTCAAATATTTTTAATTGCCTTCAACACTAACATCTAAAAGATCAAATTTTAATTTCATTAAATTATTCATAAAATACGTTTTAATAGTGCATTTATTTGATCTTTGAAGATATTTATACAGCCAACACGTCTCTTATGCCATTTCGTTATGATTTTAGTGGTTGAAGTGGCATACACAAACAATATAACCAACATGCATGATAAGATATGTTAAACATGTTTACATTGGCTCTATGGATGCTAAGAAATAAAATGAAAGAAGAGCTATCAAGATCAAAAAAATAATGAATAGATCGGTTGGTCAAAAGCCTTAGTTGGCACCCTGAAATTTTTTTTGGCGTACTGTAATATATATGTAACTATAGTAATTAATGTCTAATCATGGACTAACTAAGCTTAAAAGATTCATCTCGTAAAATACATGCAAATTGTACAATTAGTATGAAGAGACTCGATCCCTCTAGTCTTGAGTGATCGCCAGAGGAGTAAGGGAAGGGGATAGCGGTGATGGAGACGGGGAACGACGCCAACCTTTCGAGTCGCGAGTCGCATGGGGTTGTGTGAGTTGGATTGATGTTGTAGTTGAGCTAGTGTTGTGTTAATTAACACATACTCCCCTCGTCCTAAGTTAACTTTCGTTTTGGGTTTCTACGCTACAAGTTTGACTCGATTTATAAAAAATACATATAATATTTATTTCTTTAAATAAATTTATTAAAAAATAGATTTAAAGATCTTTTTCGATAATATTAATTATGTACTATAAATATTAATAGTTTTAAAAATATATTTAGTCAATGTTAGAACGGAGGGAGTATATACCTGTGAAAAAGTTCAAAGGCATTTAACTTCTTTTTTTTTAAGACAATCGCACTTAACTTCTTTGTTTTTTTTTTTTTTTTAGCCATGGCGAAGGAATGTCATCAGATTCCCCTCTCCTGCCATATAGGCCAGCCTGGGCTGGGTCAACATCTTGGGCCGGCCGAACGAACAAAGTTGGGCCCAGCCTTGCCTCGCCCCGTTGAGAATTCAAAGCGCCGCCGTGTCGTCTTGTGAGTACTGGAGGTCGTCGTCGTCCTTAGCTTCCTTCGCAGGGGGGTTTTCTTTCTTCCCAGCCGACTCTCTGTTTCTTCGAACCTTCTTCTTCTTCCAGTCAGTCGTCCTTGGCTCCTTCTCCTCCTCTTCTCCACGCAACGCAACGGAACAACCCCACCCATACTGGAAAACAGGTGAATTTGGGAAAGCAAGAAGAAGATTATGGCGTCCATGGAGGGCCTGATCGGGTTGATGAACCGCATCCAGCGCGCCTGCACCGCCCTCGGAGACCACGGAGGAGGAAGCGACTTGCCCACCCTCTGGGAGTCTCTCCCAACCATCGCCGTCGTTGGAGGCCAGGTGCTGCTCTTCTCAATTTCTCTCCGGTCGTCCATACTCCCATCCGGATGCTCCCTCTTTTCGAAATTATTAAAAAATATTTCTCTAGATTTTGTGCCAAGTCAAATAATGTTAAGTTTGTCCAAATTTCATAGAAAAGAACAGAAATATTTATGTCACCAAATTATATCACTAATATGTCACCCAATATATTTTCATAATTTACTTATTTGGTGTCATAGATGTTATTACACTTTCCTATAAAGTTGGTTAAATTTAATTAAAATTAAAGATAATTTGACTTTGGGTGCTTCTAAAAATTATTTTTATTTTAGAACCGAGGGAATTTATATATAGTATTGATCACTTGTTGTCTTGTTTTGAGGACAGCATGCTTGTTATAGCTAATAATTCTGCACGGTCCGGTTTACTGATCTACCAGCAATATTTTTTTAATCCGTGAAACAGAGTTCGGGCAAATCCTCTGTACTTGAGAGCATTGTTGGCACCGACTTTCTTCCCCGTGGATCGGGTCAGTTCAGCTTTTTGCCCTTTTCAATTTCATTCAGTCCCCCAACAAGTTATGGTTCATCACTTAATTTCTTGAGGAATGAACTTTCTCTGAGTTGTAATAATAATATGTATACAGGAATCGTCACGCGAAGGCCTTTGGTGCTACAGCTGCAACAGACAGACAATGGATCTCAGGAATACGCAGAGTTCTTACATAAGCCAAAAACAAGGTTTTCAGACTTTGGTGCGAACCTCACCCTAATTTTGTTTGTTTTTTGTTTGTGTCCTCTGTCAACTATGGATCAAAATTATCACACCAAACATCTCTTGTGACCTTCCCAATTTCTAATTCATTGAAACTTGGTAAACATCGCAACCAGATGCATATAGTGTAGGGTCCAGTTTGTCAATTTCAGGTCCCTGCATTCCTCGGCTGGTGTATATTGCTTATAATGTGTTCCTTGTGATGATAAGTAGAATTCTCAAAATTTAACGAGCACACAAACAATAATTTCTCTTTACTATGGTGCAGCCCTTGTTCGCCAAGAAATTGCTGATGAGACGGATAGACTGACTGGAAAAACTAAGCAAATATCTCCTGTCCCTATTCATCTCAGCATCTACTCGCCCAAGGGTAAATCTATTTACTTTTGACAAATTCCTTCAATCTGCAGTGTGTATCATGCCATATGTCACATGGCAAATAGTTTTCAATGTTGCAAGCCAGAATTGAATGATTGTATAACATTGTTTCTAGATTAAGATGCTCCTTTTGTGCTTAATGAAACACATGCCGATGCATGTTCTCGAAAAAAGATTAAGATGCTCCAAACCACATATCATTCATGCAAAAGCATTGTCGCTGTCCAGATTTCTAACCTGTTAGCTTATCCAACTCATTCATACTGTTGTTGCAGCATTTCTGTTTTAATTAGCTTTCAACTCCAACTGTTGTTTCCGTTGCATTTTGGCTTATAATAGTTTGAAATGTCTTTTTTCAGTTGTGAACTTAACCTTGATTGATCTTCCAGGGTTGACAAAAGTTGCTGTAGGTATGCTGTTCTTCTATTCTATTTATTAAAAACGAAAATAAGTTTTTTCATTTGCTATTAGTGTTAGCCTCACCTCTGGCAACTTGGTTCATTTGGTAATACGCAGAGGGACAGTCTGAAAATATTGTGCAAGATATAGAGAATATGGTTCGCTCATATGTTGATAAGGTAACAAATTAACTTAATACTATTCTATTTTTTTAGAAAGGGAAATACTATTCTATTTTAATTATCATATCTTCACAGTGAGCCCTTTGTTCTTGTATTACCTGCAGCATGGTTCCATTAGTCTGTAGTCTTTTTTTTCCTGGTAACTATTTGCATCATGTATCTTATACATATCAAACTTAGGCATCTATGTTTGTTCAATTTAATGTGACAAGTAGCAAGGCAGATAAGGATCCCATTGATAAAGTTGTTGATTATGGAACACATTTCTTGTTGACTTTGTCTATTTCTACCACTGATTCCATATGCCTGGACAACCACCTGCTGATATAACAATATGCCTGGCTGTGTGGGGGTGTTCTTTTGAAACAAACGTGTGGGCGTGTTCTTTTACTTTTCACCTTAGTGGCCATTTATTCAAGTGAGAATAAGCTTTTTATACATGTTTTGCAGCCCAACTGTATTATTTTGGCTATATCTCCAGCAAATCAGGATATTGCAACTTCTGATGCAATTAAGCTCTCAAAAGAAGTTGATCCAACAGGTACTAGAATTTAGTGCACATACTAGGTACTTCCATATGTTCTCCATACAATTAATATTTAAAAATTTCTACATGATAAGGTGAAAGGACGTTTGGCGTGTTGACAAAGCTGGACCTAATGGATAAAGGAACAAATGCTCTCGATGTAAGATTGATCTTGTCTGTCTTCTCCAACTTGAATTTCGCCTACTAAAAAATATCAAATTGCTTATTTGTCTTGTTTGTTTATATTGTGGATTTCTGACATCTGTAAGGTTAATGATTGATCACCGATCTACCTTGAATGTTCTTAACCCCCCCTCTTAGGTTCTTGAGGGAAGAGCCTATCGGCTGCAGAATCCTTGGGTTGGAATCGTCAACCGCTCGCAAGCAGATATTAATAGGAAGGTTGGCATGCTTTCAGCGAGGGAAAAAGAAAGGGAATATTTTGAAACCAGTCCTGACTATGCTCATTTAGCAAGTCGGATGGGTTCCGAGTATCTTGCTAAGCTTCTTTCTCAGGTAACTTTAAAGCTCATTTCTTGGACTTATATCCGAACAAAACAGCATATTCAGTAATCTTATGACAACATTTCAGCATCTTGAATCTGTTATCAAAGCACGCATTCCTAGTATCACAGCAACAATCAACAAAACTATAGATGAACTTGAATCAGAGCTGGACATCATTGGGAGAGGTGTGGCTTCTGATCCAGGGGTTAGTCAGTTATATCATATTTAGACAATCAAAATAATCACGAGTGTATTTTCTCTTATCAATTTTGCGATAACTCTTTCCATAAATATCCCAGGCTCAACTGTACACCATATTGGACCTCTGCCGTGCTTTTGACCGTGTTTTCAAGGAACATCTTGATGGAGGGTTGGCATCATCCTTCTTTAGCATCTTGTGTTTGTTTCTCTTAGTGCATAGCTTGGAGGATACTTAACAAAGCCTTTTATTCATTTTGAAATGTCAAGGAGCACATGATAAACCATCTAATATTACTCATTATTTCATTTGCATGTTCAGCTCTTGGACCAAGTTTTATGACTCCATTTATCTGTGCTTTTTTCTTCTTGTGGTGCTTCACGATTCTTCTCACTTATCTTCTATGGTCAACATTTTTGAAAAATAAGTTCTCAAACATGCAGTTTCCTTATAAGCATTGCTAAGATCATGTGATATGTAGCATTTGTTCTCTGTATGAAGTTTTTGCTAACAATTCATATTGCAATGTCTTGAGGAATCGTATGCATCCATTGTGTTCTTATAGGTTTATTCTGTTTCATGAACTCTTGGTTGCCTAACTCAGGAGGTCAGGTGGAGATAGAATATATGGCGTGTTTGATCATAAGCTTCCTGCTGCTTTTAAGAAGCTTCCCTTTGACCGCTATCTGTCTGTGCAAAACGTGAAGAAGGTGGTTTCAGAAGCAGATGGCTATCAGCCCCATCTTATTGCTCCCGAACAAGGATACCGTCGGCTTATTGAAAAAGGCATTACCTATTTCAGAGGACCAGCTGAAGCCACGGTTGATGCGGTAAACTGACTATTCTCCATGGCTTGTCGTGCTATTTGTTGTGTTATTGTTCCACTAAATGATCAACTGATGATGATATACGCTGACTTGTGGCCTTCAATTAGTGATGCAGCATATGCATATATATTATTTTGCTTCTCTATTACAGTAGTATTCTGCATTGACATGGTCCAAATGCCGGCATTCCATGTTTTGTAAAACATCTAATGATCTAAGCTTCCAATTATCGGTAAGACAGTGTCAAAGTTGTCTGACAAATCTATTATGTTGCAGGTCCACGTTGTTCTAAAAGACTTGGTCAGGAAATCCATTGGGGAGACAGAGGTGGCTTCCTTTTTCCACTACTCTCGGTGCTTTGTCAGCTAAGCATTATACGACAAACATCTAGTTCTAGGAATAAAAAGATGTGATTGACATGGTATGCATGTTTTGTGGATTTCAGCAACTGAGAAGATTCCCAACTCTTCAAGCTGCGATTGCGACCGCCGCGAATGAAGCCCTGGAACGATTCCGGGAGGATGGGCGCAGCACAGCACTTCGTCTAGTGGACATGGAGGCTGCATACGTGACGGTGGAATTCTTCCGGAAGCTCCCTCAGGATCCTGCTGATCCTAGTAGTAAGGTCGGACCTAATAAACCTCCAGTGGAGCCGTCGCCGACGCCGGACCGCTATGGTGATGGGCACTTCAGGAATATTGCCTCCAACGTGTCCCAGTACATTCGGATGGTTGGAGACGAACTCTTGCAGAAGATCCCCAAGGCAGCTGTCCACTGCCAAGTTCGCGAGGCGAAGAGGTCTCTGCTCAACCATTTCTACGTGCAGATCGGGAAGAAAGAGGTAGGCAAGGCAATTGTCATGTGCTGTCTAAATTGGTAACTGAAATTCACTCGGTAATTGATGCCGTTGCTTGCTTTGATGCATGGGATCCGGCCGTATCGGAGCAGGGTGGGGAGTTTGGGCATATGCTGGATGAGGACCCGGCGATGATGGAGCGCCGGCAGCAATGCTTGAAGAGGCTGGAGCTGTACAAATCTGCGAGGGATGAGGTCGATTCTGTGGCATGGAGCAGCAGCAGATAAGCGATACAGAGGATCGGAATTGGGCATACATTTTTGGGCTATTAGCGCTATATACGTAGCTTTTATATAGGTACTATACATATACTGTAGTCACGATCTTGCTGCTAGCAATACACATGACATACTTGTATGTAATAGTCGTACTTTATTAGTAGGGATAGGGATATTCTTGTTGTGTATATATCGGGGTCACATGACATATATATATATTATGTTACATTACTGATCTATCGGGGTCACACAGACAGGAACAAGACATGGCTAAATTTCTCGTGCTAGCTAGCTGATGGAGATTACTCGTAATGTTCATTAAATAAAAACAAACATATGCAAATCAAATGGAAAGAGCTGCATGCAATGCATTGCTGAAGAAGAAGCAGGAAGGAATGGATTAATCGCAACTACTAATAAACACCGATGGAGTCATCCGTCAGGTCAGTAGCCAGGCCCGGAGCCAAGCCCGTAGCTCTTGAGTATCTCGCCGCAGTTGGGGAGCGGCTGACTCTTGAGGAAGCCCAGCGGGTTGGCGCGGCGCACGGTGGTGGCGAGCCCGGCGCCGGCGTCCGTGACCAGCTCCACCTGCGCGCGGTCGCGGCCCACCTCCTTCTCGGCGCACCCGGGCACGGGGCTGCTGAGCAGCACCACCGAGCACACCTCCTCGGCGCCGCGGTTGTCCACCAGCTCGATGCGGTACCGCCCCGCCGCGTCCGTGGCGCCCTCCGCCGACCGCTCCACCGCGCCGCTCGCGCTCATGTAGTGCCGGCACTCCAGACGCACCTTGGCGCCCGCGATCGGCGTCGTCGCGTTCGTCTCGAAACCCGCCCGGCACGTGTCGCAGTACACCGAGCCGTCCACGAAGAAGTCGTCGTCCTTCACCGCGGCCACCAGCAGGCCGCCGCTGGCCGCCGCCACCACCACCACCGCGGCGAGCAGCACCTGATCTGTTATGCACCGTCGTCCCATCATCAACACCTCCGATCCGTTGTTCGTTATCGATTGATCGGCAGCGAGGTGCGATCGTCGCTGTCGAAACAATATATGTAGCAGCGGGAGTGGTAGCAAGCAGGGACGAACGTTCGATGCAGAGCAATTGTAGTAGCTAGCTAAGAATGGCAGAGGGAGGCCGTCCGTCCCTCGCTATATATATGTCCCGAGTTTAGACCGATAAATACTGACCACCCATCCATATTTTCAGGAAAATAAATATAAATGCGTGCCACGCAAATTACTAGTCACTGAAGAACATAATCGGAAGGACACAGTAATGAGTAATCAAATGTAGTATTTATATACGTATGCTGACACTATCTCATACATGTATGTCGTGCGAACTCAAAAGAATACAATATATATATATATATATATATATATATATATATATATAATATCTATTTATAAAAAAAAAATATACGAAAAAAACAAAATAGTATATTATATGCTATAATGAAGATGGCGCACAGC
>Ga0182004_10003945_pt1 | contig 11881 bp, 9 predicted proteins | sample Sormic07211540_1_FD_120479 | JGI IMG/M metagenome (GOLD analysis project Ga0182004, IMG submission 120479) | Endophyte microbial communities from Sorghum bicolor roots, Mead, Nebraska, USA - 072115-40_1 MetaG | ecosystem: Host-associated > Plants > Roots > Unclassified | place: USA: Nebraska...
TCTCTCTCTCTCTCTCTCTCTCTCGTTTTCCGTCTAACGCAAGAGAAAAGAAAAATCTGCAAAAACATCTTGCTGCTGCAGGCGAGTTCCACTGCACATGAGGTAGCAGATGATGAAGAAAATGCCAAGGTCAAACACAGCAGGTTTGCAATGATGGGAGTAGCACACACCAATGCAGTTCATTCTGCCAACCTTTTGCTGCACAACACCTCGCCCTCTCCCCTCCGATGTGACACTTCATCATCGACAACAACAATGGATTGATTCAGCTCTGATCATTGATCAACAGTTCAAGCAGAGCAAGGACGAGTGGACGACGACGGCAATGAGAAAAAAGAGACATCAGAACGTACATATATAGTGCACAAGAGATTTCAAGAGAAATCCAAGTATATATATTATAACACCTTTGTAGGAGTAAGTATGAAATTGAAAACCCGCCAAGATCTTAGCGAACCAGGTTGAAGTTGCAGATCATCAGGGATATATATATATATATATAGTGTATAATTAAGAAACGAAGTGAGGAGAAAGAAGGGCAGCGACATGCAGAGAATCATTTAGTTTATATATATGTGCCTGGTACTGAGTACTGACATGCAGACCACTATACGTGGTGCCAGTAGTATAGCTAGCAAATCATATATATGGCGTACTCGCTCGATCTTGACGACGACCAGCTGCAGGTATGTCTCACTCTCATCAAGGGTGCCGTGCCCGTGCAGGCTCATGGACGACGACCATCCGCTTTCTCTCCGGCCTCCTCCTGCTCATCCTGGCCGATGGAGTTGTGCCCCTCCGACGGGCCGGAACGCGGGATCACCCGGGGCCGTGGCAGGTAGTCGAACAGCCTCGTCGCCGGCGCCCGCTGCTGCATGCTTCGCGAGGACCCGTCGTCGTCGTTGTCGATGGGGCGAGCGGCCGCCACCAAGCAGGTGGCGGCGGCCATGACGAAGAGGACGAGGAGCGCAGCGGCTGCGGCTGTGCGCCGCCTGTGGAAGCCACTCATCGTCGTCGACGTTTCTGGTGGCCGGAGATGGAGAGGACGGAATGGAAGGAGCAGTGTGTGATGAGCGGCTACTTGCTGGGAGTGCAGGTGCAGAGCGGGGAAATGGGGATGTGCATCCATCGTGTTGTCGTATATATATATATACACAATACCCACACGGGCCGGCCGGGTTGAGTGAGGCAACCTCCTCCTGCTCCTATAGTACATGGTTGATGTGACGAGAGAGAGAAATCAATGGTGGTGAAAAGTGGATGCTGAGCTGTGGTCGTGTGGATAACCATCGTCTACTTATACTAGGGAACTGGATTATACTACGAGGTCACAATCTATCTCAAAGATCAAAGGATGAGGATTTATGTAAGGGGTATCCTAGCTACTAACAGAGTGATGATGGATGATCTGTTCTCATAAACACTCCTCCGTCCTAAAAAAAAGTAGCCTAGACTTTCATGCAGATCAAACTTTCTTAAATATAGGTTTAAAAAAAAACGTTAGCAACATTTGTATATCTTCAATAAACTTTTTTTAAAACATATATTCAATAATTAATCTAGTGATACTTAAATGTACCATAAATATAAATATTCCCTTGTTTATATTTAGGTAAGTTAAAAATATTTGATTTTTAAAATAGTTATGAGATAGAATGAGTATATATATCTCGAAGGGAAAGAAGAATACATACATTATTTTTTTAGGGAATGTGCTTTAGCTCATATTTTATCAAGGGCCTGTTTGGCAAGGCTCTTATCTGCTCTGGCTCTTTTATAGGAGCCCTGCCAAATGTTTTTCTGAAGAAGCCATTTTGAGTAAAAAGCAGAGGAGCCAGAGCCGTTTTGGTGAAGCTGCAATTTGTAGCTTCGCTAAAACGGCTCTGGCTCCTCTAGAGGAGCCTATAATGAGGAGCCCTGCCAAACAGGCTCTAATAAGTGTACACAAACAGGGATTTGCATGAGGAATGCAATTCTTTGCAAAAACCAGAAACTAAAGGGAAACCCCGCAGATTTTGATCAAATTTTGATAAGGCAGCTTTATATATTTTGCATGATAATATAAGTAGGAGTATGTGAGACAGATCGAAATTACACAGCCGTGGGAAACTAAAGAAGGAGGAAGACATGCGAATACACATGCATGATGATGTCCTGAACTGAATGAAGAAAGGGGGGAAAAGGAAAAGGTCCTTGCACTGGCTTGGCTTTGTTTCGTGCAGCTGCATGCAGCATGCTGGACCTGTGCGGGCAGTGCGTGGACACGGCTCTCTCTCTCTCTCTCTCTCTCTCACACACACACACACACACACCTCTGCTAGCTAGGTTTCAACATGCAGGGTATACGTAAAGTGTGGAACAGAACATGCATGATGAAACGTACTACTCTACAAGAGCTAGCTAGCTTGCGCTCTCATCAGTGCAATGCAATGCCGACTGCCAAGTAGGACGACACTGTTGGCAGTGGTTGTGTTGTGACAGCTCGTCGGAGTTGGAGAAGATTGGAGATGGCAGGCGACAGTAGGTAGTGTAGAGGTCAACGTTTGGATATGTAGTCACCTGTACAGTAGTCACTCGTCAGTTGGTGTGTGCAGGATCGAGTGGTACGTACTCCTACGTATAGCTAAGGCCTACTACTGTGGTCATCATCATCAGGTACTCTACTCCTCCCGGACGAGCGATACGGGAATGTACGTACGGCCAAGTACGCCCGCACGCACGAACAAACGCGACGTGAGCTGAGGTAGGACTAGCTAGCTGCTAGTAGCTGTGCAATATATAGGAGTACTGCATTGTTCAATCGAGTGGCAGCATGCATTGCATTGGCTGCTAGTAGCTGTGCCATATTGCATGGTTTTCTGTAGCATCACTCTTTCGCATGTTCTTGACGTACGTATCCGTGCCCGTGCATGCATATATATGTCCGTGCAGACGATGGACGGGTGCGACGGCTGGTGGACTTGTTCATTATTACTACGTCCTCCTGTGCTGTGATGCATTATTAGTATTATATATGCATGCATGTGAACGTTCGAAAACCGATTGTCTTCTTGGGATCGAATTGGGAGCATCATCTCAGGCCGGCCAATGCAGAGATCAGTCAGTGTGCAGGAATGAAATTAATGCCGGCCGTCCGCCGTTCCCATGCATGGTGTGGAATACTAGCGCGCCCTTGCTTCTCCATCCATCTCATTCAATTCTCATGCATGCATGGTGTGGATCGAGAAAAGAAAAACGGCATGCATGCATATGGGAGATGGAGTACGTGCGTGGTCATGATCTCGATCATCAGGATGATGGTGATGCATTTGCATTTGATACTACCCGATCGATGCAAGCAAACAAACAAACAGACTTGAGCATGAGCACTATCGTATCGTTCCAGCCAGAAGGAAAAGTTAGCTCGGGTGCTTATTATGCTTTGGTTGGGCGATTCCTTTCCTTGAGCAAGTTACTAAAAGCCACGCATTTGCTAGCTTATATATATATATAGCAACTAACGCTGATTTTGAGCATGCAGCAGCTCCTGAGACTGAGCTCGATCTGAGTCTGACACAACACAAAAGGATCATCCATGACATTTCCATCAAGCAGTACTGAAGCAGACGCTTGCTTGCTTTGTCCAATCCTCCTGCGCAGGATATATCCCTAAACTAGCACGTTCTACTAAAGATTGAGCCTGTGCATATATAATGCAGCTCGAGCATCTTTCTGTTTTGCCCAGTATTCCCATCAATTTACATTTATCTCCGGAAGCATTGCATTCTGACGACGTGTTGGCAGCCAAAACTAACATGACCGTAAAAAAAAATAAAGATGGATTTAATTAGAAAATCAAATGCAATCAAAATGATCAAATTTGGTTTGAATTGGACAAAAGTGCAAAATTTAGTAAAGACCGGCCTAGAGCCCTGGCCGAACAAGCAATTTAAACAAGCCCAAAACTTTCTGTGGAAGGAACCTGAATGAAAGAAAATAAGTAGAGTAGGAATTATACTCCAGACTGACCACCGAGTCCGAGCAGTGCAACTAACATTCTGACGGATTAATACACTAGTTTGGCCCAACAAATTAATACACTAGTTTCATTCTCTACAAGTCTACTACTCCTACATACTGTTGGAGTTTTATCCGAATCGGGCCGACCAGCACCCAGATGGATTGGAATGGATCATCGGGTCAGCGCCGACGGTGAAGTCCACCACTGCATGAAAAACTATATTATATATTGCAGGTAATTAAGAGAAGGAATCTGATCATCATCGCCACCAGATAAACTTAACATTCTCTATGATGGATTGGATTGGATTACAGTTGTTTCTGCGTAGCCTCCTTGGATGATGAATGAACGAGAGAACAGATAACGTTAGATGAGCCTCCGGTCCACGTGTGCATATATTGGATAGATGGATTAATGGCGTCAGCCTTCATTCGCCAATCGACGTACTGCATTGCATTGCATCGCATCGCATCACATACAATGGGAAAGCAGATGGATCCCAAGCTTATCAGATCACACTTTGCATTGCATTCATAGATCATTCTTGATCTTCTTATTCAACCCCTTATTTAGCAGAGTCGTGGCGTGCGTGTGCGTCATCACTTTACACACAACCACTTTAACTGAGTATCATTATCTCCTTTCTGGTATCTATCTATCCTAGCTGATGGTGTGAGAGTGATCACTACTCGCTCGTCCTTTATAATCAATTAATTTGTCAAAGCTAGCCACACCGGCCGGCGGCCGGTCGGCAGCACCAAGCTTTAATTTCCCGGCCGGCGATAAGGCGCTGGAGCATCCAGCTGACGCAGATTATTATTCCCCACGTTCGGCTAATAACATTCTGTTCAGATTATCGCCGGATTTCCAGTTTCTGAATTTCAAGCTAGTAAAATCTAACTCTGGTATACGCATCGTGTTGTTGTGTGCTAACTTCTTCTTGGCTAGGCCTCCAATACTTCAATCACCACCTATCGACAGTTAATCAGGGTTAGCCATCTAATTGGTGATCTTACAACTGGTCTCCAATATAAAATATGTTAACATTATTCCTTCAATCGAAGCTGCAAGCAAAGGTTGGTTTTATTGGAATTTGACCGATGAAACTAACATCTGGAGTTTCAAGAGCAGCAATTAGACTGTCAGGCTTGTCCGGCTCGTGTACATGCACTGGATTCAGGCAGCAACTAGCATCGCTTAAATAGACGCTTCTTCTCAGTCTTAGACCTGGAGCTAGCTGAGGAGCTCACTATGCTCTCTAAGACCTTGCTTGATCCATTTCAAAGAGGAATAAATCCGACAAAGCATGCATGGTGATGACCCACAGAAGAAATCTCAAGGCAGCGATGAGCTTCCTCCCATCCATTACGCCCAAAATATACATACAGCTATGTATCTCGGTCAAAGAAGCAACAACTGCTTGCTTCCATCATGTTACACATTATCTCCTCTATACAACGACGAGTGGCGAAGTAGGTAACAGAAAATAACACAAGTAGATTAAGCACATTCCAAAAACAAGCTGGATATCTCCGTTTTCCAATGATGGAGATATGCATGCTACAGACCACACTTGGCATTGCCCCAGGGTATATGCTCCAGTTTGGATATCTTGCTTCATGCAGGCTTACATTAGGCTGTCGTTACTGAAGAGAGACGATCTGTTCCGCAGACATTGTACTTCTCATACACTTTTTCACGGTTGTCATTCCACCATGATTCTGCTTGGTGTTCACCAAATCTCCTTCGGCTGCAAACAACACTTCGTTATCAGAACACAATCACAATGTTGTTCGTTCAAGGATGCAACGCTATTCAGTAGATACCAGTACCAAAGAATGCATACCAAGATATATGGCTATTCAAAGGGGAAAAAAACAAGTGTTCCGAATAAGTAGTTTGATACCTGAACCGTACTCGTTTCAGCTCTTTGGTTCCATCACAGAGAGAAACTAGAGTTAGGTATACTCCTGGCTCATACTGTTCTATCCACTCTGCGTCGACTTGGTTATTGGGGGAACTAGAACTTCTCATGTTCAAGTTCTGCAGATTTATCTGGAACCTGTCTACTTCCCTTCGGTCATGATCATCTGGTCTGTAACGATACCCAATAGGCCCTCCATTGGCACTCTGTTGCACAGGGGAGAACTCTCGGATACCATTGAGGTGCTCACCCCTGCTCTCTTGTGGAACCATGACTGTTTCATTGTAGTTGCTTGTTTGGTGAATCTGAGCAGGCAATCCACCAAACCGAGCAGATGCAACAGAAGCATGAGTTTGAGGGTACTGAATGCTGTTTTGATCATATCTCATCTGGTTCTCTCTCCCCATTTCAGATGCTAAAGCACCCATAAGGTGTCCGTTCTTCACATCACATGCTCCTGGAGGAAGCCTTTCAGACATTTCTTTTAGCTGCCAAAAAGAAGAAAGAGGAAAATGTGAAAAGTGGCTTATCTCAACATTGTCCAGCAATATGCAAGACATGAGAAATAAACATGACCAATATAATTGATAAACATTCAGCTGACTCAATGCAGATTAGGGAAAGTACAAAATCCAAATGTGTCACATAACCGCATGGTTTCGGCAGCTGTGCCCCTTGCGGTCATATAGTGTGAGATAATATAACTGAAGAATTAGTGGTGCCAACACCAGCTCCAGGATTGATACAAAATTTCAGAAGATTCGACAATAAATATTACCTGAGCTGTTAGTGCTTTTATGACATCCTTTGCGGTCTTCAATTTGGATGCTTCCTCAGTAGCAAGGTTCATTGCTTCATGGGCTTTTGCCTCTGATTTCTTCAGCTCAGTATCTTGCTGTTCACGTTCTTGTCTCAAACTATTAACCTGATCCAAGGATAGGTATAAGAATTCTCTTGGCGTATTTTTATCACTACAAAAATTATAGAAAAATCATACCTCTGCTTGTAGTTTTTGAACCTCTTGCTTCAGAAGTTCATTTGCATCCCTAAGACTCTCTGAGCTTTCCGAGGACAGAGAGCTAGAATAGTTCAGATATGGCATCCTCAGAAATGGTAAAGTAGATCTGGAGTCATAAGGGAATTGATTAGCCACTGTAGACGAGTTCTGCAGGTCAGGTGCACTGATGAAAGGGATGTCTTTCAGCTGTAACATTGCTGGAACTTGAGACGAGTAGTCAGACTTCTTCGTCTGCTTAGCTGCCTTCACATCTAAATTCCTAATCATATCTGAACTACTAGATGGTGCAACTTTGTTTGCCTTTGTGTCTATTCTCTCAGCCTTTGTATCACCAGGTATCCGAGGAATAGTATTTCTGCTATAACTGACACCAGAGTCCAAAACTTTACTTAATTTCACATAGCATGAATCACATACACGGTATGGCTTTCCCGGATTTGGAGACAATGCTGCTCTTAGAGCTTTTTTTGAACTGCATGAATGGCAGTGTACTAAGCCACAATTGTAACAGTTGTGCCTTTTCCGAGTGAAACCAAATGGCTGCCTACATGCCGAGCACTGAGATTGCTCCATCCCAGACACCCATTTATGCTGACAAATTGCAGCTGTAAAGCTTGATCCACAAGCAACACGTTTTACAGACCTATCCCTTAAAGCCTCAACAAGTGTAGGCACTTTACGATCAGCAATATCACCATGACCTAATCTACCATTTGCACCCTTACCCCATGTGTAAACTTCACCAGCATTTGTCAAAACCGCGACATGATAAGATCCGCAAGCAACCTCCACAACACCGCCACCCCCAAGTTGTTCTTCAACCAGGCGAGGATATCTTCCATCATTATTTGGATTACCAAGCTGTCCATACACAGAGCTTCCAACAGTAAAAATGTGCCCTGAAGTAGTCAACCCAATCGTAAGAGTATGACCACATGCAGCCTTATGAAAGTTGTAATCTATTAACGAAGGGATGCAGGTTGGTTTCAGTTTTGAAGACCTATCACCATGCCCCAGGCGATATTTGTCTCCATCGCCCCAAGTGAACAACTTTCCAGATGAAGCATTTGACTGTGAAATGATAACCTCAACAACAGCAGCAGTATGCCACACACCACACGAAACAGAAATTGTCCTTAAACCCTTCAAAGATTCCACTTCCTTTGGATATGAGCATGATGCTCGATTTCCATGACCTAAGACTCCAAATGTGCCATCACCAAATGTGTATAACTGCCCAGAACTAGTTATCAAGGCCGTATGCCATGTGCCGCAAGATACAGTTGATACCGGAAGACCATCCAGTGGACCTGAGACTCTTTTCGGGATCCAGTGGCTCACATTACTACCATGACCAAGCAATCCTGCATTGTGTGTGCCATCTCCCCAAGTGTAGAGATCACCAGTTGCAGTGACAGCACAAGTATGGAATTCACCACAGGCAATTAGTTCAACATTGCAGATCGATAATGACTCAACAAGACGTGGCTGGAAAACATTTGTTCCAGTGCCATGACCGAGACGCCCGCTGCATTCTTCTCCCCACGTAAATACCTCAGACTGTCTTGTAACAAGGGCAGCATGTTTCACACCACAAGCCACATAACTCACATCGAGCATTACATTTGACTCTAGGGGCTTTGGTACAAGAACATCTGTAGTTGTGCCAGGAGAGTAAGCACTTCTATCAGACCCTGATCTTGAGATGGTATCACAGATGACTTCCCCCCATACATAAATATCTCCAAACGATTCAGAATCTTCACCTCCAGAGCCATGACTGGATGTGCTAAGGGCACTGGAAACACTGATTCGAATGTCCGAAGAAGAAACACTTTTCACTTGCATATCTGACACATCGGTCCTTTCTGAATATGTATATTCTCCTGAAGAACGATCCTTGGTAGAGTTTGCTGAGCTCAACTTATTCTCAAGGGAATCCGAAGTGAAAGTAGAGCTACTGCTTAGGCTACTTTCTCTTGCACCCTGCAACCAATTGATATGAAAATTCTTATAATTATAGCATTCCAAGATGTAAGTGCTGTGATTTATCTATTGCACAGGAGTATAATACATAGACCAAATGTAATTAGAAAATTAACATGATGAGATATCAGCAATGTGATAGAAGCCACAAGATTGCTAAAAACTGGAATTAACTTGCCGATTTAAGTTGCCTGTTAAACTCTAGTAATAACAGATAAAGCCAACTCCAACAAATAAGATAGACGCAGGCAGTAGCTCATTACCAAGAACCTCAACGACAAAAGCTGTGATGAGGTCAAAAGAACATCAAGCAAAAGCTCCATTGCAAAGTCACTGAAACCGTGGCTCTGCTTTGGTTACTGATCAGTCATTTGTCGATATTATGCTGGCTCTAATTATTTAATACCGTATATAACTGTGAGAATAGGGTGCGAGAAATTTGAGCAGCAAAAAATCAACATCAAGAATTCAAGATATTAGAACATACTGATAAGAAGCAATCAGGTAATGATATGAAATATAGACTATGAAATTAACTGAATATTAATCAGAAAAATGTGGATAACGGTGAACTTTGTTGAAGCATAAGAGCATACATCAAAAGAAAGTCCAGCAATCCGGATTCCATCTATGTGTTGGGCCTGGGATCCATGCTGTCCTGGACATATCAAGGCACTAAGACCAGTAAACCAAGCCTCCGCCTCAATTTTATCCTTGCAGATCTTTGAAATGGGATAGGACATGAGTACATGTCATATAATTAGAAAGGTAAGAGAAGCAATAAATCAAACTGGTTCTCGTTATAATACCAGATCAAGAGACCGCTTGCCACCATTATATATGAGGGAGAAGGATAAATGGTCCTTTTCAGGGAGCAGGAAACGTTGAAAAACCAGCTGAACAGAATACATGTTAACAGTTTAGTCTTTTCAGTGAAAAAAAGTTAAAATGAACCAAAAAAAGGTTTTTTTTTCAAAACGTCCTTACCGTTCTTTGGCCTGAGAGAATCCTAGACACAGAAGCTAGTTTCAAACTTTTATCTTTGTTATTTGAAACCCAAATAAGAGTCGATTCATCCTGTGGAGAGAAGTAAAGGAATTTATGTAAGTATGGACAGTAACTGAAGGAGCATATCTACCTCTGATACTTTTCAACCATAAAATTCTTCCATCAATTCCACTTCTGCTAACATGGTTTGAGGCAAAACTATGCAGTGTCATGAACAATTAAAGGCCAAGACTTACATATAAAAGTAACATAACAGATCCACATGGACCAGTAAAAGAAAAGCATTTCCAGAACCATGATCAATCTAGAGTGCTGCAGAGAACTCACATTTGATAGTCTGAATGGGGTGAACTTCGGCTTTCCTTTGCGGCCGTATTTAAGGAGTTGAGTGCCTTTCTTTAGAGCAATAAGTGCCTGAAGAATTCATGAGGAAGAAAGAACAGGCAATTGTGAAGAACAGTTATGGGCGCAGATTATGAATACAACATTAACATATATTTCTTCCCATCAGAATTTGGGTCCATTTCCAAGAAATATGTTTCTTAATACAGAATTGGCTGATTACACCAATGCTACTGGGAAGCTCCAGGAGGCGTCGTGGCCTCTTCCCTAAAAACAAAGACTAATTAACGGAAATGTTTGTGCCATCGCATCGTTCTTTTCATTCTATTCCTGTCTCCTGTCCTTTATGCTAACATGGAAAGCAATAGCTTGTTCAAAAAAAAAAAAACATGGAAAGCAATAGCTGCATTGTAATATACTAATATGTTTGGCTATCCTCAAGAACTTGAGCATCCGAAAACATCCAAGATAATATGGATCGGTTACAGGTAGAGGAGATATCACGGCCATAATACGACAGAGGAAACAGGGGTTAACTTGGTATATGCAGACAATGAAAGTTGTTGGACACAACAAGGTGACTAATAATCCTTACAAAGGCTTGAAATTAAAGTCTGCATTTTCCCCCTAAATCTCGGACCAAAACCTCAGGCACTCCCGCGCGCGGCGTCCTCTTCTCCGCCTGACGGCCACGAGGCACGCCGCGACGGGCAACGCCCATAGTAGCGCGGCTGCGTCGGCTTCTTGAGTTGGATGGGGACCGCGGAACCAGACTCAGCGGCACAAGTTGTTGTTGCCGCTGCTCCCGAGGCTGTGCATCTCGGGCCTGGGCGCATTGCGTATTCGCCCGGGCGACGGAGGTTGGAACAGAGTTGAGCTGCCATGGCTCGGCCGGCCGACTTGGCCGGCAAGCTCGCTGCACCCAGTGTGGCCTAGGAACTGTAGCTCTACAGTCTTCGCCCACATCCCCACAGCAAGGGCCTGGGCTTGGCAACAATCAACCATGGGGATGTCGCCTCCGGCATTGCCATTCCGCGCGTAAGCCAGAATACACAAGGGAACACGAACCGAATTGGGGGAAACGAAAAAGAAAAAAGGCAACAAAAGCGGAAGCGGCGGCGGCTGTAGAAACGAGGAGTGAGGAGTAAAAAAAAAAGCACCTTGTCGATGTCGACGGGATCTGCCATTCCATCGGCGGCCTCCGGTCGTCATGGACCTCCTCGTTGGGCTTTCATGAACTCCTCCCCCTGAGCTCCGAAGGAGCTCCCCACGAGAAGGTTTCAGGAGTCGAATCGAGCGGGACGCGGCGGCGGCGGCGAAGTGCTGGCTTGGGCTGGAATGGTGGTGTCTGTGTCAGAGGTAGGCCGGGCCAGCGGCGAGTCGAGGCGAGGGGAGGGCCCCACCCAGGCGAAGAGAGGAGGAGGGGTGGTGGTGGAGTGGTGCGGTCGTGCGGGGGTGGAAGGGAAGAAGACGACGGGAGCTCCCGAAACAAGCTTTAGGCCTTGTTTAGTTCCCAGAAAATTTTGCAAAATTTTTCACATTCCCCGTCACATCGAATCTTTAGACGCATGCATGAAGTATTAAATATAGATAAAAATAAAAA
>Ga0182004_10003946_pt1 | contig 11880 bp, 10 predicted proteins | sample Sormic07211540_1_FD_120479 | JGI IMG/M metagenome (GOLD analysis project Ga0182004, IMG submission 120479) | Endophyte microbial communities from Sorghum bicolor roots, Mead, Nebraska, USA - 072115-40_1 MetaG | ecosystem: Host-associated > Plants > Roots > Unclassified | place: USA: Nebraska...
CTATTCGGTTTCTGGCAACCTGGAACCGAACAAACGACCGAGAACCGAATTTTCGGTCTGTTCGGGTTCGGGTTCGGTCTGTTCGGGTTCGGTATTCGGTCTCGGGTTTTTTTGCCCAGCGTGGACTGTGCAGCCTCAGACAGGGGGTAGCTTGCCTTCATTAACTCTCTCCCTGGCCCTCGACCCTTCGCCTTCCGCCCCTCTCCACTACTCTGTATCCGCCACAGCAAACCACACCACCCGCTTCAACTCCCCTCCGAGCCACTCGCCGGAGAGGCATCGCCGCCATCAGGCCATTCCTCCGGCATCGGACATGGCGTTCCAGCGGGCCGACCCGCGAATGTTCCTGCCGGAGGGCTTCATTTGGAATGACGTGCCCGACAGAGTCTTCATGAGCAGGGCAGTGGCTTCGGTGAGGGCGCCGGCCAGCAATGAGGATCTTGCAATCGTCACTTTCAACCATCTACTGGGTAACATGCTGAACTTCATTGTAGTCCGCAACATCATCAGAGAGTTCCTTGCTCAGAGGGGGGGTGCAGTGTCAGGCTGTCATGCCTTGTCACCTAGAACAGGCCTATGTCCGATTCAGGCATGCATATGATCGAGACAACATGGTCAACCTGAGTCCCATGGCCTATGGCGATATTGAGCCTACTTTCATTAGGCATAATCAGGGCAAAAGCTGGCGAGCTATAGATTTTGTTGATGATTGCTGGATGATGATGTTAGGCTTTCCTGATGACTACATGATAGAAAAACATATCCACAATGCCATTAATGACTTTGGCCGTCTGATCTTATGGGAGGAAAGTCAGCAGTTCCCTGGGAGAGTTCTGGCTAGGGCTAGGGTCACTAATGTCCATGAGGTGCCACAGTTACCCAACAAACCCTAATGGTCAGTCATGGACCATTCAGTATGAGGTGGTTCAGAGAGCTCAAAATGGTCAGGGCCCCCCTCAGGAGGAATTTGTTCCTGATGACATAGATGAGCTGCAGTATGTTCCCTTTGACTTTTTTGGTTTGGGCCAGCCAATTGCTTTACACAACCAGAACCAACAGGGGCAGAATCAGCATGGACAGCAACAGGATGGACAGCAGCAGAATCAGCAGAATGCAGACTTGGGCCAAATCATTAATCAAGCCAACATTGCAAACCAGTGGGTGGGCTGGCCCAATGCCCCTGCCCAACTGCAAGCCCAAGCTGAGCAAATCATTGGTGATTTAAATGGGGGAGCTGTGGACCCCAATCCACTCAACCTGAACAACCCAGTGCTTGACCCATTTGAAGTGATCATCAACCCCTAAGTGCCTCCACCAATGCAAAACCTTTTTGACCTGAATGAAGCGGTAAGGATGATTGAAGAGTACATCCCCCCTCAGCCAGCTGTTCAGGAGCATGTCCAGGTCCAAATTCAGGAACCTATCATTGAGAATGTTCAGGTGCAAGGGTTTCCAATACCCCCACTGGTGAATCTAATAGGTGATGAGATCCCAATTGATGAGTTGTTGGGCGATGAGATGGAGCGAACCATGAGCTGCAAGAAGCTCAGGCTGTTCTGGAGCATGGTGAGCAGAATCATGAGCTGCAAGAAGCTCAGGCTGTTATGGAGCATGGTGGGCAGCTGAACATCAATATGTCTCCAGAACAAAACCTGATTAACCTGGCTGTAACATCAGTGCAAACAAGGGAGGATCAGCAAGGAAATTCTAGCACCTACTTCCCAAATATGATTGAGATGCAAGCCAGTAACAGGAACCTTGATCATAGTCTGACTGCAGCAGGTTTGAGCTGTTCAGTTGGGAAATCAGCACACATGCATGAGAGTCATCAAGTCAGCACAGAAATATCTGAGACAACCTTGCTTTCTGATCAGGTCAGTGACACTCTACAGAATGACAATTTGCCACCAAGCCAGCATCTGATGACAGCTCCTGGGATGAATAATGTCCTTGCCTCAATGAAGAATGTTCAGCTAGTAAATTGGATGGAAACACAAGCTCTGACACTTAGCTCTGCCCTTACAAATCAGGCTAACACGGTGAAACAATGACCACACCACTGGTTCACACCCTCAACCATGAACAGGGACCCCTAGCTAAAGGAAAAGAAATAGTACAGGAGCACACTTGCCTCTCAAGCCCCTCCGAGTCTTTGCTAGAAGTACCCATTCTTGCAGGAATCAATGATGTCCTCCCAGACAACTTGGAAGAAAGTCTCAAGTCTACTGAGAACAATCCACAGGGAAAGCAGATTGTCAGTCAGGGCCATCCTCTGAATCCGCTGCTGACAGAAAAGTTCAGAAATGCTGAAGCCACTAGACTCTGGACCAGATTCTTCTGTCAAAACAACCTTGGTAATTTATCCCTCTCCATCCCTGAGAACTGGCTAACTTCTTTACAGTAATGCTACTCTCCCCAACTCATTTCACATGGGCTAGAGATTTTGTCTCTTCAAAAGCATTTGGCTACCTACAGAGCTCAAATGGAGCCATCCAGTTTAGCATCCCAGATGAATGCCCCAGATCTGACACACCCTTATGTCTGTCTGAAGCAGGGACCCAAGGAAGCTCCATGGTGACAAAGACCTCTGAAGCTGCTATGCCACCTAAGGCTACACCCAAAAAAGGGGGTTGAGCAAGACAACACCTTTGTCAGAGAAAGAGGTGAGAAGAAGTGAAAGATTTAAAAACAAAACAAATGGTTTTAAGCCCAATTCCTGTACTGACAGAAGATGCATCACCTGCTCTCCCTCACTCCCTACCCTCTCTGTTCAAACTTTGCAGAACTTGGGGACCAATGTGGGGGGCCTCAACCTGGAGGAAGTTTCTGAGGAAAGGCTGGCAAAAAAGAAGATCAAAGCTGCAGCCATAGAAAAGAAAAAGGAAGCACTGAAGAATGATGGAGCTGGACTAGGGGGCTCCAAGGAGGCAGCAGATGAGGCAGCCTGAAGACTGATGCTGCTCACCCAGTCTTCATATTTTGTTTAGGCTTACAGCTTGTCTGAAGCTTTTGTGTCCTGCAGTTGTAATAACTAGATCAGTTCAGACTCCTTAGTTTTCTTTAATGAATCAGACAATATCTAGGAAATGGAATGTTCTCACCTGGAATGTCAGGGGCATGAATGCCCAGTGGAAGTGGAATGCCATTAGGGACAAAGTTATTGAGGCCTGCTGTGATGTTATTTGTTTTCTGGAAACTAAAAGAAGTTTCTTTGATGCTACTTTTCTAAGAAATGTTTGTCCTGCTGTCTTTGATCAATATGTTTATCTCCCTTCAATTGGGGCATCTGGGGGAATTCTGGTAATATGGAAGGGATCAATCTTGGAGGGGGATCTCATGGACACAAACACTTTTACAGTCACAGTCAGATTCAAATCTCTTCTAGATGGCTCTACCTGGATCCTAACTTCAGTTTATGCCCCATGCACAGCAGAGGGAAAGAGACAATTCATTGATTGGTTCAAAGGATTCTATGTACAAGATGATTTAGATTGGATTGTACTGGGAGACTTTAATCTAATGCGCTCCCCCAGCAATAGAAACAGGGATGGGGGAAATATACAGGAAATGTTTATGTTTAATGAAGCAATCAGTGCACTTGGTCTCATTGAGGTAGAAATTGTTGGAAGAAAGTACACATGGTCCAATCAACAATCACCCCCATTATTGGAAAAGATTGATTGGGTTTTTACAAATACTGCCTGGATCAACTCATTCCCAAACACCTCAGCAAAAGCTCTCAACATGCAGCCCTCTGACCACTGTCCTTGTGTTGTCTCCATCTCTACCAACATACCCAAGGCCAATATCTTCAGACTTGAAAATTACTGGCTACAACATCCCCAGTTCTTGAACATTATCCAACACTGCTGGGCTGCTAACTTCCAAGAACAAGACAAGGCAAAGAGGGTGACTGCAAAACTCAAGCTAGTAAGACAGGAGCTAAGGAAATGGCAAAAAACCCTTCCATCTCTCATAGCCTCAATCAACAATATCAAAAGCCTGATTCTGTTTCTAGAGGTCATTGAGGATTTTAGAGATCTGAGTTTACATGAATGGAATTTCAAAACAATTCTGAATGAAAAATTGTTGGATTTATTAGACCAGCAGAAAGCCTACTGGAAGCAAAGAGGAAACATCAATTGGGCTACCCTAGGAGATGCAAGCACTTCCTTCTTCCATGCCAGTGCTACTATCAGACACAGGAAGAAATACATCACACAACTAGTTATCCAGGATGATGTAATAGTTACAAGCCATAGTGATAAGCAAGAAGCTATCTGGAATGAATACAGAACAAGGCTAGGAATTACAGAAACTGATGGATTCAGAATTGACCCAAATTTCTTCATCAGTGAAACACAGCAGCTACAGCACCTAGAGTCTATATTCACCACCAATAAAATTGATTCAATTATCAGGCACCTTCCAAATAACAAATCTCCTGGCCCTGATGGTTTCAACAATGAGTTTTACAAACACTGCTGGCACATTATTAAACAAGACATCTATGACTTATGCTATGCTTTTCATGAGGGGTCAATCTGCCTGAGAAGTGTCAACTCCTCTCATATCACATTAATACCCAAAGTGGATAATCCCATGACACTATCTGATTACAGGCCAATCTCTCTACTTAACACCAAAGTTAAAATCATCACCAAATTACTGGCCAACATACTACAGCCCTTTATCACTGCTTTGGTTCACAGGAATCAGTATGGATTCATCAGGTCAAGAACAATACAAGATTGTCTGGCCTGGACTTATGAGTACATTCACCTCTGTCATCACTCTAAGAAAGAAATAGTCATCATAAAGATTGACTTTGAGAAAGCTTTTGATAAAATAGAGCACCAGGCAATGCTCACTTTAATGGAGGCCAAAGGTTTTGGTCCCAAATGGTTAGGCTGGATGAAAAACATTTTCTCCTCTGTAACTTCTGCTGTGCTCCTCAATGGTAACCCAGGCAAAACTTTTCACTGTAAAAGGGGAGTTAGACAAGGTGACCCCTTATCCCCCCTGTTGTTTGTGCTGGCTGTTGACTTTCTACAGTCCATGATCAATAAAGCAAGATCACTAGGCCTCCTCAGCCTGCCTATTCCAATGGAGCACAATCAAGACTTCCCTGTCATACAGTATGCTGATGATACACTGATCATTGCTGAAGGTGATGCCAAGCAATTATTCTTTCTCAAATCTTTGCTCAACATCTTCTCTCTGAACACTGGCCTCAAGGTGAACTACAATAAAACAATGCTGATCCCCATTAACATTCAGGCAGAAAAAGCAGAGATTTTAGCCAACACCTTTGGTTGTCAAATAGGACAGCTGCCAATCACTTATCTTGGCCTGCCTCTATGTTTAACAAAGCCGAGGGCACATGACTTCCTACCTCTGATCAACAAGTGCCAGTTAAGACTGACAGGATTATCTTCAATGCTTAGTCAGGCTGGCAGACTTGAATTAACAAATGCTGTTCTCTCTGCATTGCCAACTTTCTATCTTTGCTCCTTGGAGCTGCCAAAATCAGTCATTAAGCATATTGATAAATTCAGGAAGAATTGTTTATGGCAAGGAGGAGAGATCAATGCTAGAGAACCACCCAAAGCAGCATGGAAGATGGTATGTGCTGCCAAGAAGGATGGGGGGCTTGGGGTAATAAACCTAGAGAGGCAAAATGAAGCTCTTCTCATGAAAAATCTGCACAAATTCTTCAATAGAGCTGACACACCTTGGGTTCATTTGATCTGGGAAAAGCACTATAAAAATGGAAAGCTTCCTGGACATACCAAGAAAGGATCATTTTGGTGGCGAGACATCCTAAAACTTCTGGATACTTACAAAACTTTCACTGTGATTACAGTTGGCAATGGGGAATCATGCTATTTCTGGCATGATAATTGGTCAACTCCAAAATTGGCAACCATGGCGCCACACCTGCTCTCCTTTGCCATTAACCCAGCCATTTCAACCCACAATGCACTTGCCTCCCAACTGGCTAGTTCACTTTTCCATAGGCCCTTGTCACAAGAAGCAATGGCTGAGCTGCAAATAATTCAGCAGCACATGCAGCTGTTCCAATTCAATGATCAGCAAGACAAATGGGCATACTCCTGGGGTTCCAACAACTTCTCCTCTGCCAGAGTATATAAAGAATTGACTGACCATCCAGTTGTGCATCCGGCGTTCTCCTAGAACTGGAAATCCAAATGTCAACCTAAACATAAGGTGTTTTTTTGGCTACTGCTTAAAGACAGGTTGAGCACTAGAAACCTCTTGAGAAGAAGGAGCATGGTTTTACCAAACTATAACTGTGTCACCTGCAGCCTGACAACTGAAGAAACCTGCCATCACCTTTTCTTCGGATGCTCTTTTGCTCGCGAATTCTGGGGGATACTGAACTTCAACTTTAGCCAGGACATGACAGTGACTGAGATCATTAGCGAGTTCAAGAACAACTTTCAATCCGACTTCTCCATAACTCTCTTTGTGCTAATGTGCTGGTGCATTTGGGGAGCAAGGAATGGGTACATCTTCCAATCAAGCCAACCCTCAGTCCAAGGATGTAAGGAAGCCCTAATCAGGGAGCTGCAACTGGTCAAATGCAGAATTAACCGAGAAAAAAGACAGACCTTCACGCTATGGATAGACAGTTTAATCAGCGCAAACTAGTCCTTTGGTTCTTTTGTATTTTTGCTTTTGATGTACCTTAATTCTTCCCAACTCGCTGCCTGGTCTGTAATTTTGGTTTCTTCCTGCTCTTGTTGTTTAAAAACTTTCTTTACTATCAATAAATTTCTGTAGGAGCCCTGGCTCCTCCAGTTCCTTCAAAAAAAATATGCTTGTACAACATCTTAGCATTTGTATTACAGCGGATAGTATTCCCACAGAATTTGAGTTAGGGGTGCTATATATATATATATATATATATATATATATATATATGAGATTTCCAAATCTTATCTTATAGCATTGAAAAGACTGAAGTAACCTATTCAAATGTTTTGTCCTCCATAACGCCTTGAGATTAAGGAGTATGTGGCAAATAATTGGTGAGTTAACTATGAACGTGATACTGCCAAGTTAATTTATTCATGAAAACACACGGTACAAGTTTTCAGTACATCTTTCATGTCAAAACAAATGGTTCATCACTCAAGTATAAACCCAAAAATCAACTAGACAAAGTAATATAGTAATATATAACATCTCGCAAGCTTTATATACTAACTTATTTATTACTACTAGGTTTCACATAAGCCTACAACCTACAGAATTCTTGTACACTTAAACAACAACATGGAAGCACATATTAAAATAACTCATATCCGAGATATACCTTGACAGTAACAGCTCTAGACCTTTGCAACTCAAGTTTACACATATGCATTGCATCCTCCCCCACAAACTGAGCTGCATATATCCCCGATGGTTGTCATGTTTAATAGACATCGAGTAGCTGTTTAGCCCTCGCCACAAGTGAGGATAAAGGTTCCCCTGCCTCCAATAGCCCAACATCACCCATGAAGATTGTGTAATTCTCAGCCTCTGAGATGGTCTCCTCCACTGTCGATAGTACCTCTATCATGCGGAGATTGCGGAAAGAATTTACATTACTAAAGTCGTACTCCATCAAATTTATGGCTTGTTCAAGTATCACTCTTCTGATCCCAGGGCAATCAGCATTGGGCTCCATGTTGGCATTCAACACGTCGACAAGCTGCTTCACAAATGTTAACTTAATCTGGTTGTACTCAAAATGTCTGGCAAACTCCTCAGGAATGGCTGCACATATGTGTGAACTAAGGCCAATGAAGATTTCTAGTTCTTCACCATCTGCAACGAGTATTCTTTCCAGCACCTATATCATGAAAAGAGCAATATGAAACATAATCTGATATATTGCAGTTACATTATACCCTGATTTGTCAAATCTCAAATATGTAATTGTACGGTGAAATATTATGATATCTGATATCTACTAACTCGTTGCAAATTATAGTTCATTTTAGTTTTGTTACAAGTCAAATTTATCTACTTTGATATTTTCTAAAGAAATGTATTAACAACTACAAATCAAAATAAATGAACTATTACAAATATTTTCTGAAGTGTTTGATGAAACTAAATTGATATCGTGGATATTGATATATTTTTCTTTTCTATAAACTTGACCAAAGTAAAAAAATTATGACAAAATTGAGTGAGATATAATTTGGAACAAAGTGAGTTAGCGGATTGGATTTGTTTTTTTTTTTTGAAAACGGGAATCTTTTGCATAGCTTGGACATTGCATATAGTAGCTTGGATTAGCAGTGCTCACCGTCCGTGAGATGTAACATAGTTGCTTCAGGTCTGTCTCTTTAAGGTCAGGTCGAGCATGCATGCACACACTTCGCAACAAACTTGCTGCGACACATCTGTACCTATCAACATAGATCAAGGTTGTGAGTTCCTCAATGAATGAATACCCTGCTTGCCTTAGCATAATCAGGCAGTTGTCGACATTGTCTATTGCCAACATTGCTAATGCTTGTCCTGCGACCTTCCTTAGGGCTTCTCTGGAGTGAGAAACACTTGCACCTGTGCTACTGGAGGGCTCGTCTGGAGTGAGAAATGCATGCATCAATCTGTTAATGATCCTTTGAACACGCCCAATCGCCAGTCTCATGCTAGCATTGACAGCAAGGTTTCTAATAATTCCTGCCGCCAACTTCCTCGTCTTATAGTTACTTGTGATGCCTCCCTGCAGGATGTCTGAGAGGTTTCTCAAGAGAAAGGGATGCTTCGATATCTTCTGTTGCAGTATTATGCCGATCTCCCCATCGATGCTTGTGAGCCTGTAGAATAGCTTCAATGATGATTGAACAAGGACCTTCTTTTCAGTGTCGGTGTATTTGTTGTCACTTGTGGAAAAGCTTGTGAATCTTGTGATCTTCTCGATGAGGTCGGTGGCTTTGCTGATCTCTGTACAGTTGCTTTGATCATAAGTAGCTAGGCTTTCAATAATCGACATACCAATTACTGGAAGAAGATCCTGCTCTGTCAATGGTCCTTCCTGGGGAACTGACCAGAATTCAAAAACTTGTCGCCACCATCTGACTATGCAGAAGTTATGATCGTTACTATTACTAATTTGTTGGGTTGAGTCCTCTTGTGTTTCGAGAAGTTTACCTGTGTCCAGAACTTCATCTCTCCTTTCGCTTTTGTAACCAGTGGCATTTACAAATAGTTCATTTTGTTGCTCTTCTTCCTCATCGGTGTCAAGAAGTGGGTGTACTGTTTTATGTTGGTTACCACAATCCAAAAGTAGAGACACATTCTGAACTATCCCAGGGCTATTGACGACTAGGAGACTTTTCGCAAGCTTATCAATGACCTTCGCTGAAAATGGTCTAATGGTTTCATCCTCTCTGTCGTGGCCTGTGCGGTGCAACATCCTCATTAGTGTGGTCATCGTCTCGGTCGATGCTTTCAGCTTCACAAGGAGCCGTTTCCTAGTTGGATCGCTCTGTAGAAGAGTGTGTGCAGTCCGGATCCCATGGAGCTGCCTCTTGGTTGAGTCTGAGTTCAGGTAATCGATGGCAAAGCTGCAGAGGTTGATCTTTGGAGCAAGTATATTCCTTTCCATACATTTCTCCAAGGCATATGCATAGTACAAATTGACAGAGTCCACTCCCCACTGACCTTTGAATCCACCACGGTGGACGAGAGACCTTCGGGGGATGAATGAGAAGATCTCGACCATGCATGCCATAAGGTAGAGTACTCCTTGGCCAAGTACCATCCCATAGAAGATATCCAAAGTTGACGCAAGATTTGTCATGGAAGGGTTATTTGTATCAACATCGTACTGCGGTATAGGGCGTATCGATGGGAGCACCACACGAGCAATGGCCGTAGGTATCTGAAAGTTGCCAAATGAAAATAAAACTACAGTAGATGCTTCGAACACGATCATCGTAAGGACCATGTATCTATTACCATGGCTAAGTGACAACGTCGCTATCACAATTGCACCAATCATACAGAAGTTTAGAACAACACGATGCCAAAATTCTTGTTTCCCACCCAGAACTCTGTCAGCTAGCTTGATGATGCTTGGGAACCTCATCCTGCTAACTGTCACTAGGAGCACTGTCACAAGCAGCACTGCGTACACTGTCCTTCTGGCCACTGGCTTTGCCATAACGACTGTTTCAGTTTTGTCATACTCCAAATGATGATCTACTTGTAGCCCTTGTAGCCCAGAGGGAGCCAGTATTATGATTGCAACCATGGGGCTCCATAATGATATCGCCCGCCGTAATGGAATACGTGCTAGTAGTCTTGGAGCTCCTGGACACACGAAATGTCTAATGGCAACTAGTATGCCCAGATATAGGACTAATCTTCCTGATCCCCGATGAAAAAGCTCAATCATGCACGCCACACCGTTAAAATATGCAAGGACAATCAACCAATTCCAGCCAACTGGTCTAAAAGCACCTCTAGTGCCAAAGAACAATTGGTAATCCATTCTGTTGTTGCGGCTAAACATCCTGAAATTTGAGCATCATGTAATGAACAAAACGAATGCAATGCAACCAACAAATTAAAGACAACGAAAGGCATGTGTATAGATCTTTCCAATAGTTAAGTGAAGCTAGTGGAACAAGGAAGTACTATACTGTTCATGTTTTCAATATTCTTTCTGAAACCAGGCAGAGGTAGCAGACTCCGAGATAAACTACTGAACCAGCAAAGGAAACAGCGGCAATGCTATTTATATAAACATAAACATGAAAATGAAGGCAATTTTTTCCTACTTATTGATTTCACATGATACTTGTTGTTAGAATGCGCAGCGGAATACAGCCCAACTAACTCGCTATACCCACGAGCCGGCACCCCTCGAACCCAAGTACACCGGAGCCACAACATACCCAAACCTTAGGCCTAACTCAACCCAAAGAAAACTTGCCTAATATGTGAGGATATTATCGATGTGGGACTAAACATAACAATCTCTTCCATCACACATCGGACCCGACTCTTTACATCACACTACACCATGGGATCTCCAGAAGATGTTCTCCAGGCCTCGAGTCCAACGCCTCATCACATAAAACCTGTGTGACCTCCAAAACATTAACGGGCTCCCCTGTCGTGACACCTGAGATTTTTCAGGTTTTTCTAACCATGGCCCGGATAACACTCTAAGAGTACTTGTTTCTTTTTGGATCTTAGTTTAACTCTGGTATGAAATATGCTGAGCATCTCCAAGAGTTTGCTATTCCATTTGGTATACTACAGAATTTGGCAAAAGTTGCAAAAAACGTTCTCCAACAATTTGCTATTTACACTTGCCAAAATCCTTAACTTGCTAAAACTTTGTTCCGCGCGTGCAGTTATCCGCGCGGCGGATTCCGTCGCCAAACCTCACGCGCGGTGGAGTCTGTTTCCTTCGCGCGTTCCTGGGAAGCCGATCTCGCCTCCTCCGTCCTCTCGCTCGTTTGCCGTAGGTCTGCTCGAGGCGCCGCTGCAGCTCGGCGGCGCGCGCCCGCGCCCGCTCCAGCTCCGCCAAAGCCTCCGCCAGGCGCGCCCGCGCCGCCGCCAGCTGCTCGTCGGCCGCCGCAGCTCCGCCGCCGCCGCCGCCGCCGCCCACCTCGCGTCCGCCGGCCGCCTCCCCTCGCACATCTCCCTGCGCACGCAGAGCGCCCCCGCCGCCGACTTGCCCCTCCTCATCTCGCTCGCTCGAGACTCCCGCGGTGCCGGTGCTGTTGCTGTTGCTGACCGCATCACACGACGACGACGATTGGGCGCCCGCGAACGGGGAGGAAGGAGGACGGGAATGCGGGATGGGAAGCTGGAAGGCGGCGGCCGGGAAGGAAGCGC
>Ga0182004_10003947_pt1 | contig 11877 bp, 11 predicted proteins | sample Sormic07211540_1_FD_120479 | JGI IMG/M metagenome (GOLD analysis project Ga0182004, IMG submission 120479) | Endophyte microbial communities from Sorghum bicolor roots, Mead, Nebraska, USA - 072115-40_1 MetaG | ecosystem: Host-associated > Plants > Roots > Unclassified | place: USA: Nebraska...
AGTCGTTTCCTCATCGGCAACTTCCATGTAAACTAGTTACCGTTGCTTCATCTGCCGATCTATACTTTACTAACCCCAGGTACGCGTCAAAGGATACGTGTCCAAAAACGGTGTCAACAGACTCCCCGTCCATTCAGCCATGAAGTCAGCGAGGACTTGAGATTTAATGGCCTTCTAAGGATCGTAGGTGATACCATTACCCATGAGTTCCAGAGCCCTCTTGGCTATCCTACCATTGGCCTCTCAATTTTGGATCACCTTCCCTAGGGGGAAGGATGAGATCACTAAGACCGGATGACACTCAAAGTAGTGGCAAAGCTTGCACCGAGCCAAAACAACTATGTACAGTAGCTTCTGGATCTATGGGTAGTGGGTCTTGATCTCTGAAAGGACTTCACTAATGAAGTATACCGGCCTCTGGACCGATAGGACGTGCCCCTCCTTCCCTCTTTCGAACATGATGGCCGCACTGCCTACTTGATCAGTTGCTGTGACATACAGCAGGAGAGGCTCTGCCTCGATGGGAGGCACTAACATAGGGGGTTAGTGAGCATGGCCTTGAGCTTGTCAAGGGCTTCCTGGGCCTCAGGGGCCTAGGAAAAATGCTCATATTTGTTTAGGAGTCTATACAGAGGCAGGCCTTTTTCTTCGAGGTGAGTGATAAAGTGGCTGAGAGACGCGAGGCATCCCATGACCCTTTGTACTCCCTTCAAGTTGCGTATTGGGCCTATGTTTGTGTTGGCCACGATTTTCTCTGTGTTTGCTTCGATTCTATGCTCGGAAATGATGAACCCAATGAGCATGCCTTGGGGGACCACAAAACATATTTTTTAGGGTTAAGCCTGATGCTCTTTGCTCTGAGGCATTAGAAGGTCTCATATACGTTGGCCATGAGATTGCCAGCCTTCCTGGACTTGACCATGATATTGTCTATGTAGGCCTCGACCATTCGACCTATGAGTCTCCAAAGACCTAGATCATACATCGTTGATATGTTGATGGCATGGTCATGTAGCAATACATGCCAAAGGGGGTTATAAAAGAGGTTGCTAGCTAGTCAGATTCTTTCATCTCAATTTGGTGGTAACAGGAATAAGCATCAAAAAACGATAAAGTTTGACATCCCGTAGTGGAGTCAACAATTTGATCAATACGAGGTAATGGAAAAGGATTCTTGGGACATGCATTATGTAAACTAGTATAGTCTACACACATCCTCCATTTTCCATTTTTTTTCTTCTTAACTAGTATGGGATTCACTAACCACTCAGGATGGAATACCTCCTTGATGAACCCGGCTGCCAGCAACTTGTGGATCTCCTCCCCGATAGCTCAGTGCTTCTCCTCATTGAATCAGCATAGTCGTTGCTTCATAGGCTAGGAGTCAGCTCCGATGTCCAAGGAGTGCTCAACGACTTTCCTTGGTATGCTAGGTATGTCCAAGGGACTCCATGCAAACATGTCGGTGTTTGCACGGAGAAAGTCGACGAGCACTGCTTCCTATTTGGGGTTGAGGCTCGTGCTAACCCTCAACGCCTTACCCTCTGGGTCATTGAGGTTGAGAGCAATGAGCTAGGTCTCCTTTGCCGGCTCAAAGCTGCTAGTGTGACGCTTAGGGTCGAGGATCTCCTAGGTAAATCTTTCTAGGTCAACTGGCAGGATCTCGGTCTCGACGACAGCCTTGGCATACTCGATGCACTCAATGTCCCATTCGTACGCATGTTGGCTGGTCGTGCTAACCATGATGATGTCATTGGGGCCGGCATCTTGAGCTTGTGGTAGGTGTAGTTGGGGACCGTCATGAACTTGGTGTAGCATGGTCATCCTAGAATCACGTGGTATGTTCCTCAGAACCTAACCATGTCGAAAGTCAGGGTCTCCTTTCTAAAGTTCTTGGGAGTCCCAAACCAGACGAGTAGGTCGATCTACCTGAGGGGATGGGCTCAGTGCAAGGGACCATGCCATGATACGATGAGGCGTTAGCTTAGAGCCGAGACCTGTTGATCCCCATAAGGTCCAATGTCTTAGCGTAGAGGATGTTGAGGCCATCCTCTGTCCATTAGCACCTTGGTGAGTTGGGTTTCAGCAATGATGGGATCTACAATAAGTGGATAGCTCCTAGGGTTGGGAACTCAATCCGAGTGGTCATTGCGGTCAAAGGTGATGGCCTCCTCAAACCATTTGAGGTACGAGGGAATGGCCACGTTGATGGTGTAGACCTCCCAGAGCTCGCACTTCCTTAGACTCATCATGAGTCAAGCCGAGCACCCTCCAAACATCAAAAAGCAATTCTAGGTTTCTAGGAACCTATCATCTTTGTCGTTGTTACCCTTCTCCTTGGGCTACTTCTCCTCTACATCCTCTTTAGAAGGAGCCTAGGAGTAGAACCAACGTAGGATGGTGCACTCCTCTAGGGTGTGCTTCGTCAAACCCCTATGATAGGGGCATGGTTTCTTCAGCATCTCACCAAAGAGCCCTAGACCCATGTAGGGTCTCTTGCTGTTCTTATGCCCTGCTGCGGTGACAAGATTGTCCTCTTTCTGACCTTGCTTCCCTTTCTGACCCTTCTTCTTCTTCATAGGGTCTTAGGAGGCTAAGGCCTCAACAGCCTCGTCTTTTTGCTTCCTCTTGCCCTTGCCGTCAGAGAAGATTGCCCCAACGGCCTCTTCGTGTGAGGCGAAGTTGGTGGCGATGTCGAGCAGCTCATGGGTGCTCGAGGGGGTCTTGCATCTGAGCTCGTGAACCAACTCCTTGCAAGTGGTGCCAGCGATGAATGCCCCAATGATGTCAGAGTTGGTGATGTTGGGGAGCTCAGTGCATTGTTTTGAAAAACACCTAATGAATTCCCTGAGAGATTCATCAAGCTTCTATCGATAGCTCTTGAAGTCCCAGGAGCTGTTGGGGCGCATGTACGTGCCCTGCAAATTCCCTACAAAGATCTTAACTAGGTACGCCCACCTATGGATTTGTCGTGTAGGGAGGTGCTCCAGCCAGGCTCTAGTGGAGTCCACCAAAAACAGGTGGAGGCTACGGATGATAAGGTCATCATCAGCGCCACCAAGCTAGCAAGCCAAGTGGTAATCAACGAGCCATAGCTCAGGATGGGTCTCCCCTGAGTACGTGGTTTGGTTGGCTAGCTATCAGAACTAGGCCAGGAACCTAGCCCTCCGGATCGCCTCATTGAAGACACGGGGACCTGGGGTGACGGAGTGTGATGTTCCTTGGGGTTTCACCATCCACCACATCAGGGTCGGTACCCCTAGGAATCGCTTTCGTCTTTGTTGCGGCGTCGGGTGTTGAGGACGGCTTGTGCATCAATGTTGGTTTCAATGCGCTCATGGATAGACTTGCCCCTATCGTGTCTTTCAGGTTCTGCGGGCTCGAGGTGAACCGAGGCTATCCTCCAATCACGCGGTTGGTCTCTAGGCTGCTCAGCTTGTGAGTTCTGATGGCATGAGGCAGAACTCTTGGTGTTATGCACCACGGTGCACTCTAGAAGTTTGCGGAGCCTGTTGCGAACCCTCTTCCCCTTAGGGGTGGATGGTTAAGGCATCACCCTTAGGAGGAGGGCAGCCGCTGCCACATTCTGGCTGGTTCTACTAAAGAGCAGGGTATGCTCTCCTCCTTCATCTTCATTGATGCATCAATTGACATCACGAGCATGACATCGGGCTACTCCTCCATCTCCACGAGCTTATTGCTCTTGCTTGAGGGTCGTCTGCAACTCCTATAAATGCCTGCAATCTTCCTCAAGCATAGCTTTGAGCTCCTTTAGCGGCTCAAACTTGGCTCGTTGATGGCCTTCTGGGGCTGTCCGCCGCCTCTCGCAGTGTGTGCTACTCAGCAAAGAGCGCCCCATGTGGGGGCGGTTCATTTCCCGGCTCAGCTACCCCGGTAGCTTCATGTCCTTCAGGTAGCACTCCCCTAGTCTCTAGGTGGAAGCACTCCGTGGAGGGACCATAGTCACCCTCGTCAGAGTCGGAGTAGCCAAAGCAGTAGTTGCTTGCAACTAGGAAACAATGAAGAGTCTCTGGGTCACTGAGCGAAGAAGTCTGCACCAAGCCATGTGTCGTCCTCCGAGGAGCTGACCTCGGGATAGATGGATGTTGGTGGTGTGGCGATGAGGTCAAGGGTTGACCTTAAGTGGTGGCCAGGAAGATCTACGTATGCACTTAGGGAAGTGCCAGCAGATGAGGCATAAGTCGCGGTGGCATTCCTCAGTCCGTATGGGAGTGAGGGTGATGCGGTCGCTTGCCCCCTAGCATTGGGTTTAATCCTGAATGTGGCGGTTGTGGGGCTCTATACCGCAATGATGATGCCCCTAGTGACCCCTTCCCAAGGTGTGGCAGATTAGGTGTACTAATTACCGACTGAGGTGGGCCCGAAGGGCACAGTGGGTCCCTCCTAGGCCCAGTAGTGGAGCTAGAAGCCTCTAGGGGTTTCCCGCTAGTCTGTTGCAAACCAAGGGTGTTGATTGTCAGCCAGGGAGGATTAGCAGGGCATGTCGAGGGGTTCCTAGACCTAGCAGTGGGGTCGGAACTCCCCTGTCTCTGTCTCGCCCGTCGAGCGTGTCCAGAGTGATGACCAGAGCATCTCTCGTGCCCTGGCGAGGGCGGGAGGGGCTCATCCTTAGTGTCGTTCCTCGATGGGAGAAGGACCATGTCGTACCCAGAACCGAGTGAATTGAACTCCAAACTCCCAAACCGAATGATCGTACCGAGATGGAGTGGATGAAAACTGTCAGCCATCCAGATTTTCCTGAAGGAAAAAGGTGTCACACGTAGAAGGCCCCTACTTAGCATGCCAACTAGTGGTGTCTGGACTCATGATCTAGACACTAACGAGTAATGTGAGTCTGCATGCCCCTAAACCTAGATGGTGATGTAGGAAGAACATGGGGATTTATACTAGTTCAGGCCAAGCTTGCCCTACGTCCAGTGTGGGGAAGAGGCTTGTATTATCCTGCACCCAAGTGCTTACAGCAAGGGTTACAAGCGTGTTGTGAGGGAGGGAATGTGTCCCAAGCCTCAGCTTCGTACAATGAGTGAGATCTTGCTCATGTTTGTGTCCTTTGCTGACATGAGCGAGTGGTCTGATGAATGTGTATTGGGTGTGTGTTGCGTGTCCTCTGAATGAGGGCCTTCCGCCCCTTTTATTAGCCAAGGGAGTGGAGGGAATACATGTGCTTATGTTTGTAAAATCATGGTGTCGTGTAGGAGGTGAGGTGATCCATCCCCGATGCTATAGGTTGATCATGGTCACGGCATGGTTGCTCCTGTTGCTTCTACCAAGCCATGCCTGATACTCTAGACTTGATACCTAAACCTGTTCTTGTCATGCCAAGCCTGTTCTGCTTCAGGGCTATCTCCTGAGGCCTCCTTCCTTACCCGTGTTCAAGAGTGTTAATAGGACTCATGGCTATAGTGCCCAGGATTGTACGTCACCCATTCCTTCTCACTCGATCGTGCTCATAGTGGCAGGGATCAAGTGTCATAGTGATGGGGGTAGGTAAAACAACGAGTGCCATACCCCGCTACAAGTATAGCATGGGCACAAAGACATGCCCTGCGCCCCATCCACACTATAGTTCCCATACGAAAGAGTTCTGGATACTGCTACAGTGAGAAGGGATCCGGGCGCGGGCCCGGGCAAGACAGAAGAATTAATCTAAGGCCTAGGCTTGGGTGAGTCGGAGAATCCATCCGAGGCTTGGGCTCAGGTGAGTCGGGGAGTTCGCTTGAGCCATAGCCTTTATTTGAAGTGGAGTGGTCTTGGCCCAGTCTGGATTTTCGCCTGGGTGCCCCAATTGTTACTTTTCTCAGAGTTAGGCTATTTTGGGATCGGGCATCTTATAGCATTCTACTTGGGTACCCTGGTTCATGGTACCCGACATCGCTCTAGTTGAGACCCCGCACGATGGTTGGAACCTATTCAATGCTATGTTGGAAACCCACAAAATTGGAATCTAGAAAGCAAACTTGTAAATAATAATTTTGTGATAGTTTTGAAAGAGAACCTTGTCTCCAAGGGTCAACTCCTTCACAAAGGGAAGTTGCTTCATTGTTGTTGTGTAGCCCATGTGTTTAATCTCATAGTCCAAGAGGGTTTTAAGGCCATAAGTTGCGCTAGCAATAACATTAGAGAGACTGTTAGATATGTGAAAAGCTCACAAGCTCACAAACAATGGTTTGAACGTATGGTTAAGAAATGTTCTAATCCTGTTGACAAATGCCCTCCACTCGATGTTGTCACCTAGTGGAATTCAACTTATCATATGCTTCTAACATCTTTGAAGTATAAGAGAGCAAATGAAGCTTTAAGGGAGAATGACCCACAATACATACATGAACCTTCGCCTGAGGATTGGAAGTTGGCAAAGAATCTTTGTACCTTCTTAGAACCATTCTATGAAGCCTCTATGGTAGTATTTGGCTTAAACTATCCAACTTCAGTTCACTACTTTCATCAAGTTTGGGAGGTAAAGAAAGAATTAGTGAAATAAGCCTTAAATTGGTTATAAGAATAATGGTTCATGAGATGAAGGAAAAATTGAAAAAGTGTTCGGATCTGTCGTATTTGAATATTTGCATTCCTATTATTCTTGATCCTCGTTTTAAGTTGAAATTTCTTGTGTTTCGCTTAAATGAAGGATTTGGCACAGAAGCATTTAGATATTTGTCTAAAGTGGGAAGGACATTTAGAAAACTGTTTGCTGAATACTCCTTAGAAGTTGGTGACTCAGTCATTGAGAAGGAACATAGTGTCAATAATGTTGAATTGAATGAGTTGGACCCGTGGGCAGATTGGGCCCAACATCAAAGTGCTCAGAGAAAAGAAAATTATTAAGTTGGATCGGTACATGGAAGAAGAAACAATGTCTGTAACAGCTAATCTTATCTTATAGTATTGGAAGATGTACTCAACAAGATATCCGGTACTTGCATGCATGGCACGTGATATTTTTGTTGTACCTGCATTCACAGTGGACTCAAGAGTCTACATACCGGACAAAGAATAGTGAGTGATCAGAGAAGCAGGCTCAAGAGTGAAACAATTGAAGCTCTCATTTCTCTTCAGGATTGGTTATGATCAGGGGGTAAATCTCAATACCATTATTTGTTAATAATATGTTTGTATGCAAAATAATGATGTAAACTAACATTTTGTCCTTTTCTATTTTTCAGATAGCACCTATGATAATATAGCTGGAATTATAGCTGCGGATGATCGAGACTACATTTAGATAGAAGAAACACTCAACAAGGTAATGCCCTTTAAATCACAACCTGCACGTTCCTGCATTTAGATGGAAGAAACACATGAGGAAAAGGATCTTTCCAAGGCAGTGGATCCCTATCTAGAATGCTTATTCCGCTATTGTTTACTTCTCACTGCTGATATATCCATGATATGATGCCTAATTATCTCATTGATTTTCTTGTTTTCTTGTGAATTCAGGTGCTATGACGTAGTTGGATCCGCAGATAGATACTAGTAGAGAAGTACGAGAGCGGAACTTCGAACAAAGTCGAAATTCATCTCTTTGGAACCAAAAGCTTTAAGCATTCTTGCCCCTAATACTGTGACTTGAGAACTAGTTTATAGTTTGTGAAAATCCAGCAGCTGTAATGGTGGTTATATCTAATGCACTCTGCTGACCGAAAGCGTTTTGAAATAACCTTCAGAACATAAAACTGCTGAAAGTGTTATGTGGAAGTAATGATGAACGGTTCTGCAACTAACATTGGTTGTAGTTACTATCTTGATCTCTGTTGAATCATTTAACTAATGGCAAATAGACCTGGCTCATTTTAAGCTGTGTTTAATCACTAATTCTAGCTGTGTTTAATGACTGATTTAACCAATATTTGTCATTGCATGTTTTGAATTTTTTTATGAAAAATACTAATTGTTGGATGGCACTGAATTCTGCTGGTCTTCTCGGATGGATTCACATGCTTACTATGCCAGCAGGGTGGAGGTGGCCACCAGACACCAGCAGGTAGTGGACGTGTGTCGCGTTACTCCGGATGGATTCACTTCGCAGGCTGCCGCACCAATAAAAAAAATATTGCGGTACCTCAGATGGATTCACTCGCAGGCTGCCGCACCAATAAAAAAAAATAGTGGCAACGTGTGGGCTACCACATTAGCTCTATTAGCACTTGCAGCTCCAGTGGACGTAGGGTGGGCTGCCCACCGCCGCCCCATTTGCATCTTGAGTTTCAAGGTGCATAACGGTGAGCCATGTTTTCTTTGCTGATGAATTGATGATACACACTACTTCTGAAGGCTACTGCATCAGGAGCTCGCACACTATAAAATATTCTGCAGCTCTATGAAGATGGCTCAGGCCACAAGATAAATAAGGACAAGACAACAATAATGTTCAGTCCTAATACAGAGATGCATATCCAGAGACAGGTGCTCATAGAATTAGGTGTTTCACAGCGCAAGCAATGAAAGAATATTTGGGGCTGCCAGTATATATCGGTAAATTAAAAAAAAACAAAATCAGGGAATCAGTGGTGCCTAAAACTACCCCCCCGGTCATCTGTTTCCATTTCTGTTCACGTTACCGGGCAGGAAACCAAAGGCCATCATAGCTTGATCGCAAGTTATCTGGTTCCCTACCTTTGCAGGAAATTTTACAGAAAACTCATCACCTTACACGGATGCAGAACTCTGGACATCAATTCTCTGATAAGTCAACTTATAGCGCCATTACACCAGCATGCAACATGTCCCACACATCAAATAACCCCAACTAGGTGTTCCACATCAACAGTATAAAATTCAAAAAATAAGAACAGCCGACAAACTGTACAAGGGAATTACTTGAACCTTGATGTCTGATATATATAACCGAAAGCCCTTGGTGTTACTGGCAATAGTTAATTAAAGAAAAAAAAGACAGAGGAACCAACAGTCCATGAAAGTTCATATTGCAAAGAAAAAAAAAATATCAATCTGACATTTTATTACCACAGGCAGGGCTTGTTTTGACAACAGGTATTACTAACTGCAAATTTCTTTAAACATTTAGTGTACACAACACAACTATGCCCTGAAACTTATCAAAGAATGGGTTTTGATTGTATATATAAGGTTACAAGGAGAGAAACAAACTATTGTACAAAGAATCCTATCCAGCTAGTTCAACTGAAGATGGCCCGGAACTCTACAGTTGTGTGTTAACAAGGAGACACCTCTAATCTTCCAAACAGAATTTTCGATGGCTTACCATGGTGGGTTTTCCTGCAGCCATGGTTGAGATGTTCAATGCTGCACTTTTGTGGCGATCTGTTGCCATGTCTCCGTAATTGAGAAGCACAACACTGCACTAGATGAAAACTTAGTCATTATCCATCATCAGAAGGGGTTTCATGTGAAGGCTGGGGATGCTGCAATCCATCCTCAGGCATATCAAATTCAACCAATGGCTTCAATTGTTCTCTAACAGCATCTCGTTGGAGTTTCATCTCTTCGATGACCATACTCTCTGCAACCTTACAGGACTGCTCGTCACTAAAAGCAAGGGTCCATCTCCCATCAACAAGATACTTCTTTGTCTTCGCTTTATGTTTTTCAGTGTCCAAAAAAGGCACTGAAGAAGGTCGAATGCGTAGATGTAGCCACTTCTCATGCTTCATATCTATTCTTGGCTGAAAGAAAGCAAAACCAAGGATATCCCAATGAGATATGCCTGTGAAAATTAAGTTTGTTTTGGTGCACCACAATCATAGAATATGGTGGACTTCATATAATGACGACAACAAAGCAAAAAGAACAATGAAACAGATTTTCCATGGCATCATGACACATACATCAGATCCTGCCAAAGGAGCCATGACACGGACAATTCCTCGTTCTTGCTTTAGAGGTAATTGTTCTAGAAGAAGAATCCAACCAGAAGCTCCGTGAGATATGGCCAAAAAGCAGAAGTGGCGTTCTTTGCCCCTCTCAAAGGCTATTCGACAAGGAACAGCGCCGACTGCAAGAATAATATGCCAGACAATTATGCTTTAACAAATCTAGAGGAACTAAGATAGCTTTGCATTTCTCATAATGCTAACATAAAGATTTATAGGTAAACACAGACCTAAATTGACCTCAAGCCCAGGTTTAGGCACTGAACCACCAAAATCTGCAGCATTTGCCCTAGTACTTACAGGCAAATCAACTGGAGGGTAAATAGGAGGTTGCTCTGTGAAAGTTTCTCCAAGGCAGAAGAGTATAACTTGATGCTGCAGCACAAAACCCTGAAAATCACAATAATTCAGCGAACTTGCATAACTCCTAGCTTCGTCTACAAATTAAGCAGAGAATCCAATCAACGTAATGACGGAAAATCAAAAACAGAATATGCAGTTCAAAAAATTCAATCATGACATTATACGCTAACCTCAAAAGCTATCATTAATGTTTCTTACGCAAGCATGCAAGGTAGAGGAAATACAGAATATTTGTCTAATCGAGGTGCTGTAGCAGCAGCTCTGCTAAGGTAGTAAACTCCAGTTGATCTATTAGGACTTAGGAGGAAAAAAAAATTCTAGCACAACTTATTGATCTCACCAGTTCACCAAACAAATGAATGGTAACTGGAAATTTTAACTGGTGATCCACCATCGGAAATAACATTAAAGAATGCAAACGAAGTGACAATTGATTTCAAAATACTCTACTGCGGTAGAATGTGTATATTCCAGTGCACTCCTGCCATTCCCTTCCTTTCCTCAACCTCCCAACTCCTATGTACATGAACTGAACAATATGTACACAACCATCTGCGGCCACCAATATCATTGCACCAGCAACCAGCTACCGCTGTTGTGTAGGCACCACTATGCCATCCCTGTTTTCTCTGCTACAACCAAGCTAGGGAGGCCCATGGGACATCAGCGTAGGCACCACTGCTGCCACATACTTTTGTTTTCCAAACACAGCTGCTTCCAAGCCATGTGTTCACATGAAACTGCCGTGTTCTAGAGCTACCAGGATCAACCTGTGTGCTAGTGCCTGCTAACTGTGCACACCCAACACATCAACCTGCCAAATTCTAATGTCTACGTGTCAGTGAAGCTGTGCTGCTGTGCCACATAGTAAAACCAATGGTCCTTGTTAGAGTATATGAGTTTAGGCCCATGTGGCTAGGCCCATGAGGCCCATGTGGCTAGGCCCATGTGTATGACACTATATTCCTAACCCTCTAGGGTTAGCCCATGTTATGGAAAATCAGAACTCTAACATGGTATCAGCAGCCGGGCGTGGAACCATCGGTTTGCTGCCTTTGTACTGACTTTGGGGTTTGTGGAGGCCAAGTCAGATACCTCTCTGTTCATCTATCACCATGGGACTAAGACTGCATATCTGCTGCTCTATGTTGATGACATTATCCTCACAGCCTCCAGTGAGTCACTCCTTCGGCGGATCATCGCCTCTCTTCAGCAAGAGAGCAGGAGTTTGCTATGAAGGATCTGGGTGCACTTCATCACTTCCTCGGGGTCACTGTTGAGCCTCACCTTGCTGGATTACTCCACCAGCGGCAGTACACTCTTGATATCCTGGAGAGAGCTGGGATGACTGACTGCAAGCCCTGCTCCACTCCAGTTAACACACAGAGCAAGCTCTCGGAGGCTGAGTGTACACCTGTGACAGATCCCACTGCATATCAGAGTCTTGTCGGGGCACTTCAGTACCTCACCTTCACCCGGCCGGATATCACCTATGCAGTTCAACTGATCTGTCTCCATATGCATGACCCCCGGGAGCCACACCTCACCGCTCTCAAGCGGATCCTTCGCTACCTCCGCGGCATCGTCGACTTCGGTCTCCTCCTTCACCGACGGTCGTCCTCCACCGAGCTCGTCTTCTACA
>Ga0182004_10003948_pt1 | contig 11877 bp, 7 predicted proteins | sample Sormic07211540_1_FD_120479 | JGI IMG/M metagenome (GOLD analysis project Ga0182004, IMG submission 120479) | Endophyte microbial communities from Sorghum bicolor roots, Mead, Nebraska, USA - 072115-40_1 MetaG | ecosystem: Host-associated > Plants > Roots > Unclassified | place: USA: Nebraska...
ATGAAGCTAGTGACCTCTTAACAAGTCGATGACGGTGTAGAAACGATGAAATGAATCAATAGCCGGAGATGAGAGCAAGCTAGAACAAGCAACTCCAAATGAAGAACACAGCAAAAGAGTGAAAATCGATGGGCTCGACCACGGGAAGAAGAGTTCAAATATGGGGAGGGACATTTAGTCCCGGTTCTTTTTAAAAACCGGGACTAAATTCCAACACTAGTCCCGGCCGGTGGGACGGACCGGGACAAAAGCTTTTAATCCCGGTTGGTGGTACCAACCGGGACTAAAGGCTAGGATTTTGTCCCGGTTGGTGAGACCAACCGGGACTAAAAGTCCCCTCTGCCGATGTCTGACATAATAGCCGTTGGGCAGAGGACTTTTAGTCCCGGTTGGTCTCACCAACCGGACTAAATATGTTTTTGTCCCGGACTCTGTTTTGGCCGAGATTATTGTTCATTTTGGGCAAGTGACAAAGGCATGTTCTGTAGTAGTGAGAGAGTGCACAGAACCCTTTCTATATCCACCGGAGTTAGGGAAGAATAGAGGGAGAGTCAGAGAGAGTGTGTGCAGAACCCTAACGCCGGTGACCTCATCGTCTTCCATGCAAGCGATCTCCTCACTGGAATCCTAGGCACCTTCTTCCTCCTCTCCGAGATGTGGGCATGGGTGCGGGCGCGCGGCAAGCACGAACGCAAGTGCAGGCGCATAGGTTGCACGCTTGCGCGACTTAGGCCTTGTTTAGATGTGAAATTTTTTTTGGATTTTGCTACTATAGCACTTTCGTTTGTTTGTGGTAAATATTGTCAAATCATAGACTAACTAGGGTCAAAAGATTTGTCTCGTGATTTACAGTCAAACTGTGTGATTAGTTTTTGTTTTCGTCTATATTTAATGGTTCATGCATGTGCCGCAAGATTCGATGTGATAGGGAATCTTGAAAACTTTTTGGATTTCGGGGTGAACTAAACAAGGCCTTAGGCCTTATTTAGTTCATCCTGAAATCCAAAAAGTTTTCAAGATTTCTTGTCACATCAAATCTTGCGACACATGCATGAACCATTAAATATAGATAAAAATAAAAACTAATTACACAGTTTGACTATAAATCACGAGACGAATATCTTTTGACCTTAGTTAGTCTATGATTGGACAATATTTACCACAAACAAACGAAAGTACTACAGTAGCGAAATCTAAATTTTTTTCACATCTAAACAAGGCCTTAGTAACATTTTGCCCAAATTTAACTTTATCCAGAGACGCTAGCTGCATGCATGCATGTGGCCAGCGCGCGACGGCGGCCAAGTCCAAATTATTGCACGCCCTGTAGGCCTGTACTTGTAGTAGCCGACCAACGATCCCACGAACACGGTACGCTTGGCATCTGATGTCGGCCGTATATTATGTAAAATAAAGCAAGATCCATCATCTGCGTGCATCTGGTCTCGTGTATGTAGGACAGTAGACTTGGACGAGCGAGGTTGGCATGGCATCCATCCACGCCGATGGGACCGGCGTTGTCTGCTCGTGTCGTCAAGACATTTCCTGGAAAAAGGGCAGGAGAAAGCAGTGGAGAGAGCGAGCGTGAGGTGACCCATGCATCGATGTATATATACACACACACTGACGACGACGGCGAAGGCGAACACCATCTTCTCCGGCCAATACAACACCGCGCCGGCTGAGACGCCCAGCTCCGATTCACTGCTCGCCTCGCCTCTCCGCCGGCCGATCTGCTCCGCTGCCTCCGATCGAGCTGCAAACGACCAAGGTAAGCAGTGGCCGTGAGCGACGTCCCCACCCTTTTCTCTCCTCATTCCCTCCGATCACTGAGTACCACCCTGTCTCTCGTCTCTGTTTTGTCTGTCTACTCTCTAGCCAAGAACACCAATCGGCCCCCCAGCCCAAAAGCAGTAAACCACCACACATGCATGCAACCAAGGTCCAAAATTCGAATATCCTGCCTCCAAACTATGATTCACTAAATTCATATAAATTCAAACTTGGTCCATCAATATCTGTTTCATAAGTTTTAGTTTTATAAGCTCATCTGACTGAAATTAATTAATTTTGAGTGTGTTTATGTTTATACTGTATTTCTTTGTTTGCACATTTTTTAACCTTTCCACGCTTTTTAAGTGAAAGAGTAATCAAAGAGCAGAAGGAGGATATAGGCCAGCTTGAAACCTGGAGTGTGTGTGACTTCGAGCTTACAAAATACTGTCTATATGTTTTTTTTCGAAAGGCGAAAATACTGTCTATATGTAGACAGTATTTTTATTTACTAGCTAAAACATGCACTGGATAGCCACCGCTAGCTAGCTTGACTGTTGTACCTTAATTGCCTTGGATGACCTAGGTTTTTACTTGTGGGACATGATTAAATAATGCTTTGTCTTTTGGCGATTATCATATTACTGCTTTGCAAAGGACCAGTAAACAAACATACCTCTATTAAATGTTTTATAAATCTCAAACCAGGAGATTTGGACGTCACTGAATTCTGTATTTACGGTCAATAGTTTCTGACCTAGGAGAATAGTTTCTGACCTAGGAGACAGGTTCCCTTTTCCACTAGGAGATTTGGACGTCACTGAATTCTATATTTAGGTGCACACCAATTCCTCGACACCCGTCTCTATCATTTTTAACCTGTCTCCTCCATGATCATAGCCTGTCTAACTTGTGATGCTCGCTATCTTTAATATACTTTCATATAACATCACAGAAGCATTTAACATCCAGAATAGCTCTCTATAGTAAATTAACAGGGTAAAACTGCCACAGCTTTCATGCAGCTGTTTAAATTTTTCCTTGTGGTAAAAAGTTCATATATCCTTTTCCTGAAAACAAATAAAAGGTACTTATTCATATATCTGAAAATGTTTCATATTGCTTTCTCCTGAGCAGGGAACGAGTGCTACATATTCTTGACTCCTAATGGCGGCACAAATGGTCAGTTCCGTGGTTGCCCAGGAGACAGTTAGCCAAATCCTATCTGGTCTGGTTGAGAGGTATACGGAATCAAATGATGCAAACAGAAACCTTGAGAGGCTAGAGATGGCACACATCAGGCTGGAGGCTGCTCTTGAGACATCTGACAAGTGGCAGATTACTGATGCATCTTTGCTGCGTTGGCGTAAGAAGCTGAAGCGTGTGGCTCAAGAGTGTGGCGACACACTGCACAAATGCAAGCAAAGAATCGAACAAGATCAATGGGTGGAACAAGAGCTCATGAACTGCTCCCTCCCTAGCCGGATTGTGCGTGCTACCAAGTCATTCATTTTCTCCACTTTCGGCGACAAAAATGAGCTGAGCAGATTTATGGTTCAAAGGTTTGAGTGGTTTGCAGATGGAGCCAGTGAATTTCTGAGATTCATTGAGGTTGGTGGCACGCCGCGCTGTCACATGCCATTCAAGTCCCTTATCAGGAACCTCTTTGCAGGCATGGAGCTGCAGCATAAGATTGTTTGGGGAAATGAGTACCCTTCTTATCTGCTGTGGCTGGTCCCTTCCATCACTCCAGATCATGGGATAGAAGCCTGCCTGAAATTCATCCACAAAGATGATAATGCACCGGAGAATAACTTCTTTCTTGGTGCAATGCTACAGATATCTGAAAGCACAGACATAGTTGGGACAGTAGTGAACTGCCTGCAGCTCTTTCCTCTTTGTTTCCAGCCTATAATTGAAACTATCAAGAAAGAGCTCACTCAGCTGCCTACCCAGGACTTCTCATGGGTGCCATATGTTGATTTATGGCACAGAAAACACTGGGACAATCTTCACAGCTTCTGCACCCAATGGTTTCGTCCAGATCCATTGTGTTGCAAGAAGCAACAAGGTCTGCAGATTAATAAGCCTTGTTGCATTGGTCACCCAGACATGGTAGGAATTCCAGATGTTTCTCTGGATTCAGTCATTCTAATGCATTTGGAGTGTCAAGTCCCGGTATCCGAGCACAACTACAAGCAGCAGACCACAACCTCACCATCTCGACGCAGATGTTCTACGCAGCACTACTCTCCATATATGAAAGCTGGGCTCCTCTTTACCCCCCATGGTTCTACGAAGCACAGGCTTCCTGAAGAAAAGAACTCTGCAGTAGTGACCGTCTACGGTGAAGAGCAGCACTATGTGCATACTGATATCACCTTGGACCAGCTTAATGAGATCATGCTGCCAAAGGCAACAGATTACTTCTACAGGAACCCCAAAGCGACAGCGTGCCAAATGCTTTGGAAGTCTAAGCATGGCACTGAGTACATTGAGTTTGAGAAGCCAAGGATGGAGGAAGAGATGGCACCATGTGCACGGAGGGTAACTTGTAGGGGAGGTAGTAGGAAAAGGAAGCTGGAGGCGCAACAAGATCAGGTACAGGTGCTGGGGAACTGGAATCGCAAGGTGGCATGTTTCCTCAGTTCATGGGTTGCACATGCGCCTGTCCGGCTGCGAGGCTTGATCCTGGACTGGATTCAGAGAGGCAAGGAAAGTCAGCTGCCAGGAGTGCCGCCGCCGCCACTGCACCTGGAAATCTGAATCTATATATCATGTATATATAACTTATATTTAACCATGTACAATAGGCTCCGGAAGGAGATTAGATAATCATGGGATTTCTTTTTGCTTGATGTACTTGTCTGCAATCCATGATTGCAACGCGCAACATTATCTTTTATTTATTTTGAGTTGACTGGCAATAATTGTCAATTTGATGTCCTCTAACACCTGTGAGCTATGATGGTAGTTAGGTACTTCCTATGTCTTGTTTTTTCGAGAAAAGTCAACCAATTTTAAATTTAATCAAATATATGCATACTAGTATATATTTGCACTTTGCAGTAAACATACTGAAAATATTAATGTTGATACTATTTTTTCTAAATGTAGTGAAACTTGAAATTGATTGATTGGCTCCTACAAATTAAGGCAAAACATTTTTTTCTCACAACCATTATAAAAATTCTCTTTTTTTCTAAGACCAAGGGAGTAAGAGAATTTGCCACCCCATCTTAGTTTTTTTTTCCTCCTGAGGAAGCAGAATAAGCAAAATTTGGATGTGAGGTAAAAGTAGACATGGTTTTAAAAAGAGATATTTCACATATAACCACCTCTGTGTAGCTCCACCAACACTTCTCTATCTAGGCCATCTATTGAGTTAAAATTCACTTATGAGGGTCCAATACAATTCAATCTAATCCAAGTGACTTTAATCTTCTCGGAGGCAAAGGCAGCTTTCCTTTTATTCACAGAGGCAGCGACATTTTTTAGTGCAGAAAAAAGGCACAGTGGCATTGTTTTGTTTTTTTTTTTTTGAGGTTCAACGGGGGGAGTCGTTCCCTATCTGGAAATTAATTTATTTTAGCCCAAAACGGCTCTTAACATAGGTAGCAATTACAATAGACGCAGCAGCGAAGTTGCAGAAGGAGAGGCTAGTTGTTTCTAACTTCTAACTTCAAGCTTTACTCCTGTCTAGCCATCGAAAGGATGTTACATCAGGTAGGCACCACAGCCCTCTTTGAAACATGGAATCTAAACTGCCAGAGTTCAGCTGCTGCCTTGCAATCGATGAGCAGTTGGTCGACTGACACTGTTTCCTGTCTGAAAATACGGGCGTTTCGTGCCTTCCAGATGTGCCAGCAGATTAGGGATAGGAAAGTAGGCAACTCAGGTATAGGCGATGGTGATCGGTTGCTGACCAAGTGCATTTCAGAGACGTTCGTCGTCAGCATGGACTGCAGACGCAGCCGAGTCCAAACTTCCATCCCAATTGAGCAGCTGTGGATGATGTGTTCTGGAGACTCGACCTGAAGGCTGCAGATCTCGCAAATTGCAGAGTCAACAACTCTTTTCTTGAGAAGGACTTCCCGACATTGGATTTTCCTCTTCATTAGGACCCACATGAACATTTTGACTCTGGGAGGCGCCATGCTTTTCTAGATGAACACCGCCTTGGGGTCAGACCCCTGTCCTTTTGCCTTGATCATCCTGTAGAGTGCTGCAGTGTCCAAGCTTTGGTCCGGCCTGAGGAAGGCCGATTGCCTTTTATCTGGTTCATTGGAGAGAACCGTTTGATTCAGTAGCTGTTGCACCGAGTGTAACTGAACATCGGCAATCTCCGACAACCTAGGCACAAGAACTGACTGTAGCCCCCTGCTCAGAGTGTCATAGACCGACAGCAAGAGTTCGTGCAGTGAGTGAGCAGCTCCGGGAACCTATCTGCCATGCATTCGTCTTCCAGCCAAATATCAAACCAGAAGGAGCAATTACGACCATCCCCAAGGACCACGGAAGTGATGGCCTGATATAACGGCAGCAGGTCTTGCAGCGTCTTCCAATGATCTCCAAACAGATCACCAGTGAGAGTAACCAAGGATGCACGACCTTGCACCCAAGTAGCCTATGCAGAAGACTGTGGGCAGTGCAACCTATAGATTAACTTTAGAAGTAAGCAGATGTTTTGGATCCCAAGGTCCCTAATGCCGAGACCACCCTGCTCTTTTGAATAGCATACTTTTATCCAGCACAGTGGCATTGTTTTGTTATGGGCCCACACGGACTAGCTAAGTTTTTGACCAAATTTTTTGCAGGAATGGGGGCCTGCTGCACAGTGCGCCATAGGCCTTGGGCCTCTATGAAGATGGATAGTGTGACATTTACCTATACAGACGGGTATTTCAAAGGTAGATGAAAAAATATATATCGATAGATCTGTAGCCACTAAAAGAACATGTACCAACACATAGTTTGTACCATATACCGACCAATGATGCTTCGCTAATTAACCATTTTTAGTGACTGATGTCTGGCACTATTTTTCATGAGTGGCATAGTGTCATCCTAGGTTGGAGTAGGTCACTTTTGTAAGGAAAATTTTATAACAGTGCTTGAGGTTAATAATAAAAAATTTAAACAGGGAATTTATATTAACTTAAAATAAGATTCTAAATGTCTTTTCTGGTTTACTTTGAGAACATACTAAGTCAGAGGAGACTTTTGCATTATTGATGAATGTTGTGTTGAACAAGAATGGTAAAAGAAGCCGTGAAAAATTGGCAGCAACACAGCCCAATAAGTCAGATCTGTCACACTTGTACTATTCATAATGCAATAGATTAGCCAAAGTCAACCTTCCTTTTTTTTCAATGAAATACAACATCCTTGAAATTGTTAATTCACCTCTTCAGATTGTCAAGCGTACTGTATCATTGCATTTAACAAGTTGACAATGAGATACAGATAAAGATAGGTATATCATTCCTATTGAACTGGATCCTACGCTCCGGCTAAACTTCACCTGCATCTTATTAGCAAGGATACCAAGAGAGTTCTTCACTGACTCTTTCTAGCAGCTATTGCATAAACTCCCCTCTGCGCTCATTTCGTGTGTGCTGATATAATGCTATTCTCTTCTTCCTTTTCTGAATTTCTATAGATTATTGAAAAGTCATGGCGGAGTCTGTGACTTCAGCTATCATTGGAGAGACAGTGAGTAGAATCATATCAAGTGTTACTGTGAAGGATGAGAAGTCATGGGGAAGAGAAAACATAGAAAGATTGGAAATGGGACACATCAAGATGGAAGTCGCGCTCCAAATATCGGACAGATGGAAAATCAACCACGCACCACTGCTTCAGTGGCGGAGGAAGCTTAAGCACGCTGCTCAGGAGTGCGACAACATCCGTCACAGATTCCAGCAGCGTGCTCTAGAAGAGGAAGAGATCAGGCAGGAGGTAAGCCAGTCATCATTTCCCAAAAGGATTGCTCATGCTGCCAAGTCATTCACCTCATATTGCACTGGATTAATTAGTAACGATGAATCAAGCAACAACTCTGCTATTATTCGGCGATTCGAGAGGTTTGCAGATGGTGCTAGTGAGTTCTTGAGATTCATAGAGCTTGGTGGCACACCATACCGTTACATGCCCTTTGACTCCCTTGTCAGGCACCTTTCTGCAGGTGAGGAACTAAAGTGTAAAATAGTCCGGGGAAATGAGTACCCCTCGTTTCTAATTTGGTTTGTGCCCTTCAATGGTGCAAAGCATGGAACAGAGGCTTCCCTTGTATTTGTCCAGAAAGATAGTAATGCACCAGAGAATAACTTCTTCTTTAGTATAATGCTACAAATTTCAGAGAGTACAGACATAGTTGGAATAACAATTAAGTACTTGCAGTTGTTTGCGCCTCATTTCAAATCTGTGGTTGAAATCATTAGGAGAGAACTTACTAAATTATCTATTCAAGACTTCTCATTGCCATGGGTTCCATTTACCGATTATTGCCATAGTGAACATTTGGACAATTTTCAAAGCATTGGCAGTCAATGGTTTCGCCCAAATCCATTATGCTGCAAGCAGCGTGATCAGCATGAGCTTCATCATATTAGCAATCTAGACATGGTTGGATTACCAGGTGTCTCTCTCGAACCAGTAATTGAAAAGAACTGGCAGGAGCTCTGCCTTTCAATTGAAGTGCATTTGTATTGTCAAGTCTCACTTTCAGATCGCAACAAACAGAGCACCTTGTTTCTTGAATGCAAAAAATCATTTGAAGATTCTACCTTGAAAGTTGGATTCCTTTTTACACCCCATGGGTCTTCAGAAAACATGTTGCCTGTGAATAAAAGTTCTGCAACAGTGGCGATTTCTGGTGAGGGGCAACATTGCCTGAATACAGATATTGCCTTGGAACAAGTGGGAGATATCATGCTGCCAAATGCAATAAATTACTTTCATCATAACACTGAAGCAACAGTTTACCAAATGCTTTGGAAATCTAGACACAGCATTGCATACATTCAAGTTGAGAGGGAAAACTTGAAAAGTCCAGGCTCACAGAGAACTATTGGGGGAGGTACAAAACGAAAGCGGTTGCAACAACAGGATCAGGATATGGAGAGTCAAACACATGTGGTGTCACAATTCTATTACTTATGGATACCACATGCTCCCATCCATCTCCAAGGCTCGATTGTGAACTGGTTTAAGAAACAAAAGGAAATTGAGTTAGCAGCACAACCACAACACCTGAAATTCTAATCATGTAACTGGATCAGTGAGGAAAAAAGGAGGAATTGAAGACTGCAAATGGTATGTTTTAGGAAACAGATCAAATCTATGCATGGTTCATAACTGAAAGAAAAATATGTAAGAAGCAGAAAAGTATATATATATACGATTGTGTAGAATTCTGTGTTTCAAAGGTGTGGCCTAGGCATCTGAGTAGACCCAACTCACCTTGGGGTCTAGCTGCGCCTTGTCACCAAGGCATCGCCTAGGCAATAAGGCACACCCAACTCGCCTTGTCAATTACATAGGCAATAGAAGCAAAGTTATAAAATGAAGATTGTAAAGTTACATATGAGCAGTATCTATTCTGTTGGTCTTTGAAAGCAAGTACTATGTTCCACATTAGAAACTTATGCATGTGTGTTCTTTATGCCTTGTGTGGTTTTGTTTGTTGTGATAAAATTGCATTGGACCGCCGTTGTAGCTCTGTATTGCATCGTTGTAGCCTCTATCCACCTTGTAGAAACTGAATCCACCAATGCTTGCAGGATCCTCATTGGTCGTGGACGAGCCTATTCTACTAGATCGTGCCGGATCCACCGTCATGCCCACTGAAGAGAGAGAAAGAGAGAGAGTTGGAGGCGCCACTGACTGTGAGATGAGAGGGAGATGGCTGAGAGAGACTATGAGAGTGAGGGAGGGAGCCAAGAGATAGAGAGTAGAATAAGGAGAACTCTACTGATGTGCTTATATACCTGAGGGACTTGAGCTTCGAGATGAGCCAGTAGAGGCGGGCCTCTTAAGAGGCTCGTTCTGAAAATGGCCATATTTTCAGATGTGAACCCCTTAAGAAGCTAGCCTTTATAAATCTATTTGAGAGACTGGGAATTTCTGGTTGAGGCCTGTAAATAGATTTTGAGAGATGGACAATTTTTACTGACTCTGTAAACAAAACAACCGTCTCTAAAATTCTTTAGGTATTTTAGGAGAGATATTTTTTATTATCGTCTCTATTTTTTTTATGAAACAGAAGGGGTGGCCCCCTACTGGACTTTTATTGAAAATAAATGGAACAATTCAAGAAACAAAGAAAGAAATAAAGGAAATAATACTAATTATACAAATCTGTGCAGCCATGAATCCAACAATATCTTGTAGTCTTCTTTAGCTCTGAGCTTAACCCAAGCCAGTTCTTTTCTGAAGATGGTTTACAATTCTGAATGGAGTGCTGTAGGTTTTTGAAGATGCAATCATTTCTCTGCGTCCAGATGGCCCAAAGCATAGAGATAAAAATTTCCATAAAGATTGGCGTTCGTAGATGGGCTTCGAATAAGGCCTAGAGTGTCATTTTAAATTAAATTGGCCATTCCCAACAGATTCCAGCAACACTGAGCGAAAGGACGGTGAAAAAACAGATGTTAAAGAGATTCCTCAGCACTTTGGTGACATAGCACACAACTGTAGCTTTCCAAAACCATGTTTTTCCTTTTTAGAAGTTCCCTTGTACTATGTCTGTCTTTGAGATTTCCAAAGCCAAGAATACACAGGTGAAACCTGTCTAGTCCCTAAAAGTTTTGCGTAGGTTAGGCTGGAAGAGAATTCAGTGGATCCCCAGATATATGACCAGATGTCTTTCCCCTGCTGTAAGTAGACAAAATCTAGAGAAGAAGCTAATTGTGTAAATTGATCAAATGCTTCGTTGGATAGAGGAAGGTGAAAATGGTCAGACAAGAGATATGAAGTTCTGCACTGTGATAAATTGATCTTTAGAGAAGGAGAGTAGCTCAGGAAATTGATGACCAAACTGATTACCATTCCATAAGTCTGTCCAGAAGAAACAAGTGGAACCATCTGTGATCGTTGCAGATGCTATGCTTTTGTAGGAGTCCAACAATTTGAGGATATCTCTCTGCCAAAAGGAGCATTTTCTAGGCTGAATATGCTTGAAACCATTTCCATAATGCTGATGCCAATCAGATTCACCCATGGAACATCTAGTTTGTTAAAGAACTTATGGAAGTGCTTCAGAAGCAAACTTTCATTCTGGGTTTGTAGTTTTATGACACCAAGGCCACCATTTTTCTTTGAGTCACAGACCAAATCCCAAGCTGCTTTAGGGGTTTTTTTACTGTTAAGATTGGAACCCCTCCATAAGCAATGTTTTCTAAACTTATCAATTTGCTTGATTACAGTTATGGGTAAAAGGAAAGTGAACATTAAAAAGGTTGGGAGGGCTGTTAGAACAGCATTAGTCAGTTGCAAATGTCCCGCTTCACTCAGAAAAGAGGATATATCAACCATCCTTCTCTACGTCTCTGTTATAGCGTGTCTCCTAAATCTTTTTACTAGTAGTGTGAGTGAGAACTATGACTCATGCTAGAATGTGCTTAGCATAGATAACATTCTTATTTGTAAGGACCTTAGTTTTTGTTTGAAACTTTGCTAAGGACGACATGGTTAGCTTGTTGTCTCGACTATCTGTTTTGTTTTGACTTATTTTTTCCACTAAAAGGAGATAAACTGGTGGTCCCCAATTCCCATATATTACTTTGGGTACGTAGAAGCTCGGCTAGAAAGCAAAATGCAAAAATGAACCTTGAAAACTTGAAACATCACAGTGGGGACTTTGCGCCCAGCCTATCTAGCCAACTCCACACCGACGCAAATGGAGAAGCAGGGATGGAGAGCAGGAGAGGGATGCCGTGCGCGTCTGCTGCGCTGAGCACCGTGGGAGGAGGATGTAACCCCCGAAAACCACAAATACACCGGGATGCTACTAGACTACACAAACAACAGCTGCACACAACCAATAAACAATTTGGCAGCATCTTCTTTGTATTTATAGCAAGCGGAAGAATAAAATATAAA
>Ga0182004_10003949_pt1 | contig 11876 bp, 14 predicted proteins | sample Sormic07211540_1_FD_120479 | JGI IMG/M metagenome (GOLD analysis project Ga0182004, IMG submission 120479) | Endophyte microbial communities from Sorghum bicolor roots, Mead, Nebraska, USA - 072115-40_1 MetaG | ecosystem: Host-associated > Plants > Roots > Unclassified | place: USA: Nebraska...
TCTCTGGTCAAACTTTTGAAACTCAAGTGTCAATAAACTTTTAAGTATTTAGGTGCATATATGTTAAAATAATATGCACAGATCCGTGTCAAAAAGTACTTTAATACTATTACAAATTTATTGGATATTAAAATATGTACAATTACAATAGAAATTAGTGGTCTAAGTTATATTTTGATGAATGAAGACTATAGTCGTCCAAATTTCAAAACGACACGTATTTGTGATAAATATAGATAAGGCACATCATTTCTTTTGAGTGGCTAAAATACTTTTGAACTACCCCAATATCCTAGCTCACTGGCTGTTATGTTTTGTTAATTTATTTGCATCAAAAAGAGCATCCTTGACAACAATTTGGTTGCTTCTCACATCTCTAGCTAAATAAGTACCATTTCCATCTAGACCACGTGTACTGTCAAGCATGTATTACAGTTGCCTTGTACTAGATTTGGACTATTGTGTCCATGTTGAAGCAAACAATGATCAAAGTCTCCTTGCAGGTTTTGATATTATAAGTTCTCAAATTCGTCTGTTTCTGTGAGATAGTTAATACTCATATTTTTTTGTATTGCTCCTATTGTTTGCGTAGCTCTTTCACATTCATGCATAAGGTCTCTCGCCCTGGATGGCTAGCTAGTCCTTGGGGGTGTTCTGGTCGCGTGCAACCTTTATGGGGGAAGTCTTCTGGGAGGGTCCTTCGGATCCCTCCGCTGTCTATATTTCTTTCTTAATGAGTGCAGTTCTGTGTTTTCGAGAAAATAAGCATTCATGCATAGATCTTGAATAAACATTTTGGTCCAATTTAACTGTTATTTGCTGATCACTGATTATTGTTTGTGGTGCCTGGTAAAAGATATTGAGGCCAAAACAAAAAATTATGCCTAATTTGAATAGTGGATTCAGAGGGAAGCGAAACATAGTCACATAGCGCTCAACTGCTATTGCAGAGACTATATGTCCATGACTGCATGCTTGCAGGGATGTCAGGGATCCTCACCACTTTATTTTTTTTTCTTGAAGTGTTACTCCAATATGCAGTTTTCCACAAAGTAAACCTCAGGTTGCATAAGTAGGGAGACTAACCCACAACCTATACTCCACAGGATTGTTTGCTCTTTGAACCGTGCTAACTGTATTATCTGTTATCATACGGTGGTTGATAAATCTTTTACCCTTAGTTATGAAACTTTGAATGACATCACTGACCATATCATTGGCTACAAAGGAATATAGAATGCTAATTGTCTTTATCCATCCCACCTTTTCTTTGGTAACTACGCTTGATGAATTTACTATGTTATACTGCAGGGGTGAGCTTAAGAAAGTTGATAGCACAACTGGAAGGAGCACAAAAAAGATACAAGAAACTCCTGCAACCTCCAAGTCCTATTTGGAAGGTGGATGTTCAGACTCTTTTGAGCTAGGTAGTGTTCAAATAACTCCTCAAGACTACTAAACTGTGATGTCGCCTGTTGAGCAGATCATCATCATTTATTTTGAACTATTCATCATTTGTAGGTTTGTCAGCATTTGTGCAAGATTGATTTTACGCTTTTACGTTTTACCTATCTTTACTCTATACTAACATACATGGATGTTCTGCATGAGAATCTAGTATTGTGTCCTTTACCCAAGGATTTCAGTTTATCCAATCTGCTCATTCTTCCTCTCATCTTTTCCGTTTTAGGTAACTCCAGCAGGGAAGATGAGAATGAGCAGGAGTCGTCTTCTTCTAGTTATTCAGAAGGTGAATCAGGCTAGGTTACTAATATCATGCAGAAGTTGTCACCATGTTTCAATGCTAATTATTGATCATTGCTAACACATGGTCACCTTCACCTTGTTTCTCTAGAAAACCCAATTGAGAATGATCCATTTTTTCCCGAGCTGGCCTCCCCTTTCTTGCCAGTTGCTGATGGAGATGGTGAGTCATTGCTTCTAATTTTGCTGTCATTTTAACACATGATGATTAATCACTTCAGTTTGTTCGCCAGAATTTGGGAAATTTTTAATCAAGAAACTAACGTCTCAAGGTTATCCTTTGCCAGCTGTCCTTGATGGTGAGTTTGTTGCTGACTACTCCCTTGCATTGCACATTTTGACAGTTGTATTCCGGTACTCTCATATGTGGTACTACTTTTCTTTAACCAGGAGGCATGCGTTTGGTTAATACTTTTGAAAATGAATTTCCTGATGATATCTGGAGTAAACTCACCAAAAAAGTTGCTGCAAACATGTCTCGTATTGTTGTCTCTCTTGCTTCATTCAATGGTAATCGCATGGCTATAATCTCACTGCATTTTTATTTCTTTTTTATATTTCATCAATAACTATGATTCATTATGATCTCTTCTTGCAGGAGAAGAACGGATTTTTGCTTGCACAGGAATATTTGTAGGCAATCAATCTGACACAAGGATCCTGACTTCAGCAAGTTTGGTTAGAATTTCTGATGATGAAAACAAGATTAATGATAACTTGAAGGTTGGTATTGTATTGTCCTTCTTGAGCTTATTCATTTGAGATACCTGTAAATCCACACATTACTTTTGCAGATTGTTGTACACCTTCCAAACAAACAACAAACTGTAGGGACATTGCAACATTATCATCTGCATTACAATGTTGCTATTGTCAGCATCAAAGGTTTCCGTTGTCTTCGTACAGAAGAATTTCATGATCCAGGGCAAATTAAGCGTAAGGAGGTATTATCTGTAGGACGTATCTTCAAGTCAGGCAAATTAATGGCCACAGGTGGGATATTGATTGACAAACCCAGCAAACTTGACTGCAAAGAACTTATGGTCTCAACGTGTAGAATCAGTAAGGTACACTGAATCTCCAAATTGAAGTCTTTGTTTTCCTCATAAAAGAAAGCCTTTAATTTTCTTAGTGGAACAATTTGTTGCATTACAATATGAACCAATGTTTTTGAGGCGTTGTGGCGAGGCGCGGCGCCCTACCCCCTTCACATCGCCTAGGCGTTTGTGGCGGACGCCTAGGCGACGCCATACACACAATTTAGGCGCCATGAAGGCATTGTGTAAGCTAGAATTTTAGATACTTGTGCAGCATATACATACCTTGTTCCCAATTCTTAAGCCCAGCACAATACTGTATAGCTAAGAGAGTACTACTAATCAGTAATTATCATACTAATCAAATCAAAGGAAGAACTACTTTGTGTTCTTTAAAAGTGTAAAGACTAAAGAAAGAACCAAGCAGATATTATACTAATCAAAGAAAGATCCTTGTGCCCTGTGTTGTTTATAAAGGTCTAAAAAAATAACAACCCAAGAAAGCAGCATTAGTCTCCTCCGTATGTGAGCATCTAACAGGCCAATGTTAATATAAAAAAGCAGCAATATCCAGAGCAGAGTACATGCACCAGAACAGAGGAGGCAGCAGGGGGCTGGGAGATTTAGGGGACCAGAACAGAGGAGGCAGCAGGGGGCTGGGAGATTTAGGGAACCAAAACAGGGGCAGCAAACACACTTACTAGGCAGACGGGCAGGTGCGGACGGGTGACGGAGGAGACTCCAAGCGGGCAGGCAGGCAGGCAGATAACTACGTCACGTGCAGACGGCCAGCGGTAACAAGGACTCGAGTAGGCGGACTTCATCCCAGAGGTGCGCGGAGATGCAGCGCTGCCAAGATGCAAAGATGCAGGGGCGACTCCGTGGCAGGGGCGACCGGCCGGTGGACTCGAGCAGAGGAGCAGCCAAGCGGAGCTCGATGTCCGCCCGCCCCCTTCTCTCTTTCTCTCCCCTCGCCCGCCCCCTTCTCTCTTCCTCTCCCTCGCCCGCACTCGCGGTAAAAGCCTCGAGCAAGAGATTCGCGCGCAAAGAGCAGTATATGCCAGGTCAATTCCCGCCCTTTTGCTTTTGCCGCGGTCGATTCTCGTAGGGCCTTTGTGATTTTGGCGCCCCCCGCAAGTTCGCATCTGGCGTCTGCGGCAAGGCTCTAGGCGTCCGCGGACGCCATTCCTCGCCTACTCGACGCCTAATCGAGTGAGGCGGACGCCATACCATTAGAGGCCGTGGCGACCCCGACGCCCAGCACTTGTAGCACGCCTTGTCGCCTGTCGTCGCCTCAAAAACAATGATATGAACAATTTAATATAACACTACCAAACATTGCCATGCCTTACCAAACCTAGCCAAAGGGGTGTCTAACAAATTGACGGCCACACCTTAGGCAAGGTTTGGGAAATAAATGAGTGCATGACACACGTTTCCTAGGAAATGAAACAAACAACTGTCTTACAGTGTGGCAAAGATTGGCAAAGTGTGAAATGCCTGGCTTCTGTGGAACTACATGCGTAAGGCATTTAAAACATCTTTTCATATGTGGTACTTTGTTTTTATGCTAGGCGGGGATTGGAGGACCCCTGATTGATTGTGATGGGAATTTCATTGGTATGAACTTCTACGGTAGGAAAGAGACTCCGTATTTACCAAGGGATACAATTATGAAATTATTGAACTATTTTGATGGAAAAGGGTATGTCTTATATATGTTTATATGTAGACCTATCTGATCATTGTAGTCTTTTAAAAGCTAAGTTAATTATTTCTGGATGCTAAACTGTTTTGTGTCTTGTTGTAGGGACGTCTCTCCTGAGATTATGGACAACCAAAACAGAAACAGGTTTGTGTGTTTTTTAATTGTGAAGCGGCTCAATCATATTTGCTCACATTGTTTCACGTCAGTAATTCAGTGACTTGTTCAACAACAGATGGCCTGTGCCCAAGTTGCGTTGGCACTATCCTACCTTCTCCCGCCATCGCAAGATAGAGCCACGTGGTCAATATATAAAATATTAATAATTTATATCCATGCCTATCTAGTCTTGAACATGTTGAATTGGTTGCTATCTACTATGGGGTAGCTAATGGCTTGATTAGCTTGAACTCCTCGATTGAACTCCTGTGTGTGGTGCAAGGGCAGATCTGACAAAGCACTCTTGAACTCTACGAAGTTACAGATTGATTTGATCTCTATGATCTATATGTTATATATGTCTATTTATTTAGAATTATATCACTCTCTGTGTTCCCTGTTGGCAAGTCCCATACGAGAAATGCTTCTTAACCTCATCTATTTTCTTCATTAAATTTGAAACGCCGTACGCTGGATTACTTGAAACCACGAGCGCATATGGCTATCTCCTATATGCATTTGGCTTTCAAACGGAGTTGTGCGTTTGTATTTATACATACCAGTTAGTACTATTAGTCAAGTGTAAACTATACAGATTCTTAAATTGACAGAAAACTCAGCTAATTTATAGGGCCCGCTTGAATGTGTTGATGGATGACGAATAGTTGACCGACTTTGACACAAATGAATTAATAACTGTGATCAAAGTTGAAAAGTTCCTTTCAAAAACTAAGAAAAATCTCGCTCTCTAATTTAGAGTGTCGGTTATACTATACCACAGTCCCAAGGGGGAGCAACCGGCCAAGGCCTCCCGCACAGGCAGAGCACAGCCGGTCAGCCACACTGCCCAGGCACCGGCACGCGATCAGCGAGCGGCGGCCGGCGGCGGAGCAGCAGGCCGCGCGGTCAGCAGGCGGGCGCGCCCTCCTAATCCCCCGGCCCCTTGCAGCACAGCCAGCACTACACCCCTTCTCTGCGCTGCGCATCCCTGGGCTGGGCTGGGCTGGGCGACTCACCATCAATCGGCGGGTTGGTGGCTGCTCTCTTCACCCCGCCGATTGTGCTCAGTTCATTCTCGGTCTTCCTTGTACTCGGTCTCTTCATCGGCGGGAAGAAGCTGGCCAGTTCATTCTAACTGCCCTCTCCTACTTTCGTTCGTCATGTTGTTGTGCTGTTAGGAAAACACTATGGACGGATTTTTGTTTGAGTGCTGATACTTTCCTGTAAATTTACTTCTTAAATTATCACCCTCGGCTGAAAAGTCATGATTTTACTGATTTATTGTAAGAAGAAAAAAAAAACACTGCTAATCGAACAGACCTATTACTTTGGTCAAGTGATGCTTTGATCCAATATTTTGTTTCATGGCCTTTATTAACATTAAGTTGTTTATGATATACTCATACGTGCCTTATCAAGTTGTGCGCTCAAATTATGCCATATGTACCGTGGGTGTGATTTCATCAAGTTGTTTAAAACCAATTATTTACTGGTATTATGTTACTTTTTATGAAATCATGCGTATTTATTATTATTAAAAAGATATTCGACGTATCTCTGTGTCATTTTTTTTTGAAGAATTGCATGTCATATACGATACATGTACCCGTATCTGGGCAAATGTTCATCATTGCTACTAAATGCCTCAAAAGGATAGTACAATATCTCACTCTACTCGTTTGAGTTTGAGTGATTTAGGCTTTGTTTGGATATTATAGTAGTTAGAACTCTAGTTTTAGAAGTCACTAATTTGCGAAACTATGGTTTAAAAGAGGAGTCTAGAGTGGAATTTTTAAAATTCCAAAACACTAAAGTTTTAACAATACCATGGTATTCAAACCATGATATTTCTTACATCCAAATAATTCATATCACTCTAAACCCAAAGTATTTCACAGAATCATGATATTTTCTAAAACTTCAAAAATACTTCATATGTAAAAAGGGCCTTTAGTGTTTTTCTTGACCATTACATCTAGGTGCAACCAGAGGCAAGCCCAGCACTAGACCGTGCAACTAGCTTCATCATACTAAGGGTTTGTTTAATTCCTCTTGCTAAATTTTAGCAAGCTAAAACTATTTAAGCTACTTTTGGGTGACTAAATTATTTTAGTTTTTTTTTAGTTAGTGTGTTTAAAATTTAGTTACTAAATTGACTAAAGTTTAGCTAGCTAAAATTTAATAAGAGAAACTAAACAGGACCTAAATATGGACAGTTCTATTATTAGAATGTCCGACTTAAGGAAAGGGTGGCTAACATCTCACTTCTCTTTTTTTGGCTTAAAATTGCATCAATGGATCCGTTATCTCCTTGTCCCCACCAGGCTTTTGAGCTGAAAAACACTTGTAATTGTTTTCCTTTTAAAGGAAGTTTGAAGAGTATAGTTTATTTTCTATGAAAGTCGATTTAAGCTCGGTTCATCTTGCTAGGCTCGGCTAGACGTTGAAAATATGTTAGATCAGTTTCAAAGAAAAGCTGAAAACATGTAAGCTGACTCATCATTATCCACCCGGTGCATATATTGCAAGCAAAAACAAAAAAAATAATAATTTATCTCATAAAACATTTATGGGATGGTCTTATGATTGACAAGCACGCCTGTATCGGATGATCTGAACCGTCAGATTATGATTCTGATGACTTGACGAGACGGGTCGGTTGGACAGGCCAAAACCAGGCATAGCGATGTCCACTTCGGGGCATCTGTGTCTTTTGGGTTTGGCCCATTTCTTCGCTTCCTTCCGCAACCGTGCGTTCCAACCCAACCCCCAACACCCCAAATCGCAGCAGTTTCACTGCGCCACAGTACAATTCCTGTCGCGCACCGCCCGAGCCGGCCATAACAGCGACAGGCCCCTCGCGCCGATCGCCGGGCAATGGGAGCTGGGCGGGGGCGGTGATGGGCGCGGCGGGCTCCAGGCTGGAGAAGGCGCTGGGCGAGCAGTTCCCCGAGGGCGAGCGCTACTTCGGCCTCGAGAACTTCGGCAACACCTGCTACTGCAACAGCGTGCTGCAGGTACGCCGGGGCCGGCGGCCCGAATCTCTCTCTCTCTGCTCGTTGCGATGCGAGCTGCTACCCCCGTCAGAGGCGTGGCGGATTTGTTGGTTCTCTTCCGTGCGGGGGCGGTGTGGAGCGATGCCTGTTTCGCGAGATCGTGTCGCGGTGTTTGCGCCCGTGTGGTGCTCGCGCCGAAGATCAGCGCTAGATTTTCTGCGTGGGGGAGTTTTTGTGATTGTTGAGCGGTGCCGGTGGTATGTTTCCTGTTCTATTTTTTTGCGACATGATCATAGATCGTCATATTTGTGTGAACCGAGAGACTGCTCAGTTGGTTTGACATCGGGAAATTGGGGAAACGCATGGTTTCTGTACGTGTTGAAGTAGCACCTCGTTCAGCAGCAGGAGCGTTGCCTCACTTCAGAAACCCTTTTTTCTTTTTTCTTTTTTACATCTATGGATTGTGGAGGACTCATAGCTTCTGTATGTATTGACAATTTAAAATGCATGTGTTAGCATCATGGTAAAACTCTCTGTTCAGATGTAGGAGCTTTGACACGGATAGTTAGATGTGGAACATTTTGGTCAGTAACATTTATAGAAAGATATGATACTGTTCTCATAATGTGGGATCTAACTGTTTCCTGTTTCAGGCACTTTATTTTTGTGTTCCTTTCCGTGATCAATTGCTGGAGTACTATGCAAACAACAAAAACACCGGAGATGTTGAAGAGAACATGCTAACCTGCCTGGCTGATCTGTTCTCTCAGGTACTACTGCAGCTATTGGTTGTTGTGATTGTTATTCCCGTTCACAACTTCTTGTATATCCTTCAACATGTAGGAATCACTAATAAAACATGTTGAATCTTGTGTGGAATTGTAGAGGTTTTGGTTAATTAATCACAAGTTGTCCTGAGCGAAACTGTATCTGAAGATGACTGCAGTTATTAATTGATCGCATGTATATTGAATAAATACCATCGGATTTCCTCCAATAAAGTTGCTGGTTAATTTGACAGTTTCCCATGATATGCCTATAGCTCTACTCGTTGTTATAGAGTTAATTTGTTCTTCCTTAGTTTGAAATCGCAAAATGATGTTCCAAAGTATAAATTTCTACAGTTTAACCACATAACACTCGATGTGCAAAATTAGTCTTCAGCAATAAACTACCAATATGGCCTTGTATCTCTTACCATCTAAAGTGTAAGAGGAGCATGCTAGAAAGGAGCACTCTGTGTTATTTGGATTGTGTATCTTCTTCTTGTAACCTCTGTAAATTGATGATTTGGACTTCTCGAGAAAATCTGTAATTTAATAAACCTAAACCTGGTTCTAGGAGTAATGCCCATTAAATGAGAAAATTTCATAGGACATGCTCCATTGTTGCCTTACTTTACCACTGACTTTTCACAGATAATTTTGTGTTAGCCTTTGTACTGACAGATATTTATGCGCTCGTCAATTGTATTGTGGTTTTACACTATTTTTAAGTCTGAAATATGTACAATGTTTTGGGAAAATCCTTTTATCTGGAGGCCTCTTACTTGTTTGATACAAGTGAATATTGGATGGACTGAGGAAGAAACCAACAGTCTACTTCAACAAAATAATTATCCCTTTTTCATTGTCCATACAGATCAGTAATCAGAAGAAGAAAACAGGGGTTATTGCTCCTAAGCGTTTTATACAACGATTGAAGAAACAAAATGAGATTTTCCGCAGCTATATGCATCAGGTAATACATTTCGCCAGTGACGTCTTCCAATGTGTATTTTGTAGTTTTAGCAAGCACGCGGTCACATTATAGTGTGCTCATCACCTTTTGAGTAACTTTGCTGGCCCTCTGAGATAGCTGTTAAACCTAGGTGCAGTCTTTGTATGAATCACTGTTTATTTCCAGATGCGTTTTTAAGTAATTTCCACGTGAAATGATGCAATACTGAATTCAAGGTTCTATATTAGTATATATTTTCAACTCCTTGCAATACCGAGAAATCATGGGAACCTTCTATCTGAATCTTACTGTACCCTATGTTCCATAAATATATTTGCTTAATAGCACCTGGAGATGGTTCCCTGCTAGATTTACGGAGAATCTTAAGCATTTTAGAATAAGTTCTGGATTTGTAAAGGCCATCTCTATTTTGGCTATTTATCAGTGATTAACTGAGAATCCTGGGTATATGAGATATGGTAATAACTAATACCTAATAACTGTGAAGCATTTTAAGACATGTTGAAAAGATATGTAGTTAATTGTTTTTTATTTATGAAATATGTAGTTAATTGTTGCTATAAAAATCATCTTCTCTTCCAAGATCATGCCATTTATATTATGCTTTTTTCAATCATTGTAGTGTGACCTTTTTCGTATAGATTGTGAACTCACACTAATGTACTTTACAGGATGCTCACGAGTTTCTGAATTTTTTGCTGAATGAGCTAGTTGACATTCTAGAGAAGGAACATAATGCTGCAAGAGAACCTCTTCAAAATCTCCCATTCCAAAAGAATTCAAATGGCACTATTGATGGCCAACCCAATGGTAGTCACAAAGAATTAGCTGCCACATGGGTTCATAAATGCTTCCAGGTGAGATTTCATTCATTTGTTCTAGCATGCTTTTGTTTGTGTGCCTATAATTCTTAATTTTGTTCCTGTAGGGAATATTGACTAATGAAACAAGGTGTCTGAGATGTGAAACTGTGACTGATAGAGATGAAACATTTTTTGACCTGAGCCTGGACATTGAACAGAATAGTTCACTCACCAGCTGTCTTAAGAACTTCAGCTCAACAGAGACTTTGAATGCTGAGGACAAGTTCTTCTGTGACAAATGCTGCAGGTATGTTGCCCATATTTTCTCCATGTATATATTGCCTTCTAATATTTTGTCCTGGCTAACATTGGTTCTGTAGAATATCCTTTGAGGCATGTGTTTATGTTAGTTCTTGGCTCCGCTTGTTTTGCTTTTTTTTATAAAAAAAATGTGCTTGAATATACTGCAAATTATCCAATACCTCTAGCAGATCTTCTGGGCTAATGGCTTGGTTACCCTTCTGTTAGGAGATGCTTTTGTCTGGCATAATTGTGATTTATATATTGTAATTGCTATTTCATTTTTCCAATTTCATATGTTTTGATGAATTTGTTCTTCACTTCAGTTTACAGGAAGCACAAAAAAGGATGAAGATAAAAAAACCACCAAACATCCTAGTAATTCATCTCAAACGGTTCAAGTATATTGAGCAGCTTCAGCGCTACAAAAAACTATCATACCGAGTGGTTTTCCCACTGGAGCTTAAACTTCTTAACACAGTTGATAATTCGGACTTGGAATACTCCCTTTTCGCTGTGGTAGTTCATGTTGGAAGTGGGCCAAATCATGGCCACTATATCAGTTTGGTTAAGAGCCACAATCATTGGTTATTCTTTGATGACGAGAACGTTGAGATGACTGATGAGTCCATGGTACAGGCATTCTTTGGCTCACCGCAAGAGTTCAGTGGTAACACTGATAATGGCTACATACTCTTCTACGAAAGCCTTGCTGAAAGAAGTTGATGTCCTTCTCATACCAAGTGATTAGCTATACACTTTTCTTTTCCTTCCATTTCTGCTGGGGATATATAGAATATTCAGTGAAAACTAGAATAAGCTGAATGAGAGGCCTTCAGCTTCAGATGTTGTAGTACAATCAATACCTGGCAATAAAACAAGTTACCTTGAGGGGCTATAGGCTATAGCTGAAGACGCCGACTAGTTTGTAGTTCCAACTTTATCTGTTTTTATGCACATACAGGTTGTATCAATTCCGGAATAATGTTTGTTGAAGACCTTTATTATCATGTAATATTTTATCTAGGAAGCCTTTTTTGGTTTCGAGTAAAGATTTTGTTTCTTAGATGAAAAGATCCTGTCGATCTTCATTAGGATCCTCACCTGCTCATCGGTAGCTGACACAAGTCCTGTACAGTTTCCAGATTACCTCCTTTGTGTTATTGTGCCCTGCTCCTATGGTACATAACATATTTCAGAATTTTGAAGATGGATCTGAGATTATCTCAGAAGCTACATATTGGTTGAATTCTGAATGCTTTTATGCATAATAAAATAACTGGCCGGGGGGGGGGGGGGGGGGGTATCTTCATTTTTTTTTTTTTTTTTTTTTTTTGTCATTATTTCTTTTTATTGTGGCGATAAATTGAAA
>Ga0182004_10003950_pt1 | contig 11876 bp, 8 predicted proteins | sample Sormic07211540_1_FD_120479 | JGI IMG/M metagenome (GOLD analysis project Ga0182004, IMG submission 120479) | Endophyte microbial communities from Sorghum bicolor roots, Mead, Nebraska, USA - 072115-40_1 MetaG | ecosystem: Host-associated > Plants > Roots > Unclassified | place: USA: Nebraska...
TATATATATATATATATATATATATACTACAATCCAATTCTACGATGTAACCTGAATACCTGATATTGCCAGAAAAAAAAACGATCCTAATCCTAACCACCTTGATTAGAAGGAATAGACCTTCTGTTTTTAAAAGGTTTGGAATGCTCAAACGAGGTGATGAAATCTAAGATATCAGAATCTGACCTTTGGTGTCATCCTCTGCAGAAAACCTGACTTCATTCACCATGTGCCCTTCAGCCAATGCAAGGTTGTCACTGTCCTTTATATGATCCGGCAGCAGATCAGAAGCATCAACTTGCTTAGAACCATTGGCAATTGAAGCTGCCTCAGGGAAAACTTTCTGCAGAGATTAAAGGCAGCATCATGTTGGAATATAATTTAGCCTCATTTATCTCCGTTCTACAGGTACTTTGTAGGTTTTTACCTCCCATGAGTCATGAATAGAGAGCTTGCTTCCTTGAAGTTCATTTAGTGCATCAATAGAGTCTGCTTTGCACACACATGCAGGGCAAAGCCATCCTTCATCCCCCGGAGGTACTACAAATAAAAACAATTATAAATGAGCAACAGATGCAATGATGATTTGAGAACATAGGGAAACCAAAAGATGTAGTGGATATTACTATCTTCAGTTAGCAAAGGAGGGTTCAAACAGTTCTGGTGGAATCCTCTGTCACAGGCTCCATCACAAAGAATGATGTCGTTTTGTAAAGTAACATCCTTTGAACCACATACCGCACAAAATATCTGAAAGATGAAACAAATTATCTCTGCACTAATTTGACAACCAGGCTTAAATAAGAATGTGAGATATCAAGAATAAAATGAGACTGCCTACATCTTCGCTTGAAATTTCTCCTGCAGAATCAAACAAAGATTCTTCAAGCTTCCCCTTGGATAAAAGAGAGTCCATATTTCGAAAAGCTTCCCGGATTCTTAGCTTGCATTGGAGGATTTCTTCCTTGGCTCGTTCAAGCTCCTTCTCGGGTCTTATTTTTTCCACACTGCACATTTATACCATCAACACGGTACATGACAAGAGGACGCACTTGAAGTCTGATAATAGAATTACAGAAATGCATAGTGGAATGTGAATTGCAAGATATTCCTAAAATATTATAGGCAGATATGGAACATTGAATGCAGCCAGTATGTCACCAAGATCCAAGGTCTGTTCTACTCCATCCATTTCAAATTATAAGACGTTTGGGTTATTCTAGATAAATAGCTTTTGATATGCACTTAGATATACACCATGTCTAGATACATAACAAAAACAATGTATCCAGAAAAGCCAAAACGTCTAATAATTTGGAACGGAGGGAGTATCTGCCATACCACCCTAATACAAAAACAGTAAATATGGAATAACAGTTGCACATAAGAAAGAAAGACGAGTTAGACACTTAGTATATGAGAATACTGTACAAATTGTATCCTACCAAGTACCAACAAATTCTATCATGTTTGGAATGAAGTGACCTAATAAATGCTCCAAATCAAATGCTAATTCTAGAAAAGGGGAAAATGTACAAAATGGAATTGAACAGCAATATGAAACATGTTTGGGTGACAAACCTTTGGCCTTTCCAACCTTCACTTGCATAAGCCTGAATAAAGGTCTGTTGATAGTTCATTCGGTTCAAAATATATCTAACTCTTTGACAAATTTTTAAGTAGTCCTTCTTGGGACTGCGGTCCTTTGAAGGCTTGCAAATTCTTCTTTTTGTCACAGTTGGTTCAGCAGAAGTACTATCATTTACAGGCTCACTGCATGCCTCATTCTTCTTTGCTGAGGCAGAGCGAAGAACCCTGACACCAATCTTTGGACTATCGGTCTTTGAAATCGCCCCACCCTTTCTTTTCCTCGCAGATGGTCGAGCAGCAGTACTATCATTCAAAGGCTCACTAGATGCCTCATTCTTCCTTTCTGAGGTAGAGCGAAGCACCCTGGCACTCCCCACAGGGCTTCCTGCCTCGAAGGAACTACCACTTTTTCTTCTTTTCGCAGCTGGTTGACCAGCAATACTATTATTTAGAGGATCAATAGATACCTCAAGCTTATTATTTGAGGCAGAGCGAAGCACCCTGACACTGCTGTTGGGACTTCCCTCCTTTGAACGACTGACACCTTTCCTTTTATTTGCAGATGGTTCAACAGCACCACTATCATTTAAAGGCTCAGTACATGTCTCATTCTTATATTTTGATGTAGATCGAAGCACCCTGACACTACTGCTGGGACTTCCCACCTTTGACGGACTGGTGCCTTTCCTTTTACTTGAAGCTGGTACAACAGCAGCGCTATCATTTAAAGGCTTGGTACATGTCTCATCCTTAACTTTTGAACCAGACCGAAGCACCCTCACATCACGGCTCGGACTCCCCACATTTGAAGGATTGGCGTTTTTTCTTTTATTTGCAGCTGGCTCATCAGCGATCCTGTCACTTAGAGGCTCACTGCATGCCTCATCTTTATTTTTTATTGCAGAGCGAAGCACCCTGACACTGTTGCTGGGACTTCCCACCTGTGAGGGACTGGCATGTTTTCTTTTATTTGCAGCTGGCTTAGCTGGGATCCTGTCATTTAGAGGCCCACTACGTGCCTCTTCCTTATTTTTAGATGTAGAGCGAAGCAACCTGACACTGCTATTAGGACTATCCAACTGACTGCCACTTCTTTTTTTCACAGTGGCTTGGGTAGCAGCAGCAGCATTCAGAGGCTCACTGTTCTTATTATCATTGGCTGAGGCAGAGCGAAGAACTCTACCACTACTATGCGCAGACCTCAAGGGATACCTGTTACTTGGTGACACTTCTGAGCCTTTCCTTCCCATTTTAATGTTTGTCTCCTGTACGCTTGTTCCCAATGTTGTTGTTGCCCCGAACAAGACCAAGTAAATGATAAACACAAACGAACATCCTCCACAGTAACTGCTAGGCCATCGGAATATCAGAGAAACCTTCGTAAACAAGGTAAGTTATCAGGACCTTCAGTGATGAAAAGAAGTGAATATGCTTATTAATAGTGCCAACAAATATTAAAATGTTCTTGTGTTAATGCATATGTCCTCAGTACTTGCTTTGAAAAAGGCCTATTTTCTTCATGGCTCACAAAAGAATGCAACTAAAACTTAAGGAGACAAAATGAATGTAAGAATGCAAGGGAGGACAGGATTCAACAAGTGGAGAACACAACCCAAGCAACCGATATACATAAGTCAGTTCAAAATTAAATATATGCAGCACAGCAACTGCATATATTCATCTCAATGTCAAAAATAAGTCAGACAGGTGATATGTCATATTCTTTATGTCTCCAACATGAGATGCTGATGTAAGAACAACTCACTTGAAGAACAGGACAGATCAATTTCTTGATCAAAATTAGCACAGCATACAGTGCCAGGATGATTTTGACACCATATTGTATAAGAAGTAAAGCAACACCTTCCATTCCAAGTTTCACACAGCTAACCAAAACTAACCAGGTTAGAGTTCCACTCCACCACTTAGACATCTGGAGCACCCTAAACTCACCACCTTCTATACTGCAATTTGGGCTTGCTGGTGGAGTTCGGGAGCACAGGACATGGGTGTACACATGTACACCTGATAATTTATGCAAGAAACAAGTTGGTAGGCATAATACATGTACACACCTGTGATTTAGATCAAATACGAACCAAATAGCTTAGGTTAGTGTTTGGGTGCTCGTTTCCACATAGTAGGAGGCACGGTCAGATCTGGATCCCCCGGATGGGGTGCTACAACCCAGGTCCGGTGCAAGAAACATTGGCATTTACAATTCGTGGTGTTTAAAGATGGGTGCTTAAGAAGAGAGAGAGTATGGTTAATCATTAAGCACATCAGCATAGAAGTTAATTCCTACAGTGCAAACAGACAGTTAGATAGGTTCAACCACCTTTTTAACTTGCATTAAGCACTGGTGCAATGGTGAACTCATCTTACCTTCCAAGCACCAGGTGCTAATGGTATGGTAAAGGAAAACTTTTTTTTTGGCTAAGCACGCCCATTGTGCATGCTCAACCAGTCAACAGCCCAAGCCAAAAGGGGCCAAGCCCAACCTAACACCCCTAACACACACCAGGTCATTCAGCGCATCCCGGCATCCTCGCCTCCTTGCGCTACTCGTTTGTCTTCCGCAGGAGCTCGCGTGCTCCCCAATCCTGCCAAAAGCCCCAGCAATCGCCGATATTCATCAAAACCCCCAACCCTCCACACCGCCAGATCCTGCGTTCGACAGCTGCGGCTCCGCGAAGGCGCCAGGCAGCCTGCGGCTTGTGCCGCGGCATGGTGGCGCCCCCAGCGGCTCGGGGAGGATGCAAATCCAGCAACAGCATCCAAGGTCAGCACCCCTTTGCCCCTTATCTAGATCCACCACTGGTAGGAAGGGAAGAGAAGGGGGCGGCACACCTGACGGGTGCTCGTCGCCGGCGAAGGACCAGAGGAGGAAGACCTGGGCCCCTGGCCTACGGCTGCGTCGTCGGTCGCTCAGTCGTCGCCAAGACACAGGGAGAGCTCACGCCTCACGGGGTGAACGGAGTAACGGAGAACAAAAGGCTGAACCGTGAAAGCTGAGCGTCAAGCACGCCTGGCGACCTGGGTACTGATTTGCATCTGTAGCAGGGCACGTGTCTAATCATGGCGTCAGATCGCCGCTCTGTCGGAACGGCAGACCGGGCGTGTTTGGTGCCGTTTTACCTGTATCGAAAGGGCCGTTTTATGAAAAATGTTTGGATGTCATTGATATATGGAGGGGTTTTTAGAAATTAATAAAAAAACAAATTACATAGCTCGTCTGGAAACTGCAAGACAAATCTATTAAGTATAATTAATCTGTTATTAGCACATGTGGGTTACTGTAGCACTTAAGGCTAACCATGCACTAACTATGCTTAAAAGATTCGTCTCGCGATTTTCAACCAAACTGTGTAATTGGTTTATTTTTTATCTATATTTAATATTTCATACATGTGTCCAAAGATTCGATGAGATGAATGAAAATTTTTTAGGGAGATTCACCGTCACATTAAATCTTTAGATGTATGCATGGAGTATTAAATATAGATAAAAAATAACTAATTACACAGTTTACCTGTAATTTACAAGACGAATCTTTTGAGTCTAGTTAGTCCATAATTGGATAATAATTGTCAAATACAAACGAAAGTGCTACATTAGCGAAAACTAAAATTTTCCCCAGCTAAACAAGGACTTATTAATGACCTTGTTTTTAGGCTTTGTTTAGGCCTTGTTTCCAAAAAAATTTGGTTCGGGATACTGTAGCACTTTTGTTTATTTGTCACAAATATTGTCTAATTATGGACTAACTAGATTCAAAAGATTCATCTCGCGATTTACAGGCAAATTATGTAATTAGTTTTTGTTTTTGACTATATTTAATACTTTATGCTTGTGCCGCAAGATTCAATGTGATGAGAAATCTTGAAAAGTTTTTGGTTTTTTGGGTGAACCAAAAAAGGCATTAGTTTTAAAAAAATTCAAAATTTTTTAGATTTCCCATCACATCAAATTACATGTATGTAACATTAAATATAGATAAAAATAACTAATTACACAATTTATTTATAATTTGCGAGACAAATCTTTTGAGCCTAGTTAGTCCATGATTGGACAATATTTGTTAAATACAAACAAAAGTGTTACAGTGTTGATTTTGTAAAAAATTTTGGAACTAAACAAAGGCTCATGAAAAAATGCAAAAAAATTTAGATTTTTCGCCACATCAAATCTTACGGCACATGCGTTAATCATTAAATATAGATTAAAAATAACTAGTTTATTTGTAATTTGCGAGATGAATTTTTTGAACTTAATTAGTCTATGATTAGAAAATATTTATCAAATACAAACGAAAGTACTACTATGTATATTTTGTAAAAAATTTTGAACTAAACAAGGCTTGGCTGATAAGTTGGCGGTGTTTGATACTCTCTTTACCTATAAAGAAAGTTATTCAGGGCAATGATATGATTTCCAAAATCTAACTTTGACTTCTTATTTTTATAAAAATGGTATATGTATATTTTATAAAAGTATTTTTCAATACAAATATATGCTAATGGTTTTCACATTTTTAAACTTAACAATCTAAAAGTTATTATTGATTTATATTCTTAATGTTTGACTCAAACTTGTTTAAAATAACTTTATTTATAAGTACGGAGAAAGTACAGTTCTACTTCTACCGGATCTTGTTTAATTTTCACTTAAAAACTTTTCGCCTCATCATATCAAATTTGGACACATGCATGGAGTATTAAATATAGATTAAAAATAACTAATTATACAGTTTATATGTATTTTGCGAGATGTATCTTTTAAATCTAATTATCTATGATTAAATACTATACAAATACGCTACAGTGCTTAAAAAACTTTTCTTTTCACGAACTAAAGAGGACCTTATTTTCACTGAGTTGGTAATGTTTGGAAGAGTTTTTGCACCGGCTCCATGAAGTCATTTTTAGGCTTTTTTTTTATGAAATGAAGGCCCTGTTCGTTTGAGCTTAGGCCTTATTTAGTTCGTTGTCATATCGAATCTTTGAATACATGCATAGAACATTAAATATAGATAAAAAATAACTAATTTTACAGTTTGTTTGTAATTTACGAGATGAATCTTTTAAACCTAATTAGTCTACAGTTGGATAATTATTATCAAATACAAACAAAAAAACTTCGTGAACTAAACAAGGCCTTGTCATCCAATTTAAATAACAAAGTGATGATAAAATCAACCAATTTCATTTCGCAAACCAAACAAGGAGGAGAGAAAAGATGGACTAACTCGTTTCTCAACAAACATCCTATATCTCTGTCTACTACTACTACTACTCTCTCTCTCTCTCCTTCCCTAAACGAAGGCTATGTTTCTCTCCGTTACCGAATAAAGGCACGTTTGCTTGAGCTATAGTATTTGGATTTTTAGCTCAAAAGCTGCCTTATGATTCTGGTTTGTTGCCTTTTGCTATTGGTTTTTTAATAGTTTTTAGCTTCTTAGCACGCTAGAAGTTAGAAAAACTCCTCCGGGTATGTTTTCGTCTTTTAGTTTATTTTTTTAGAAGTTAAGTTTTCAAAAGTCAACTCAATAACTAGAATATTTATTTTAGCTTATGGCTGGTAAAAGCCAACAGATAGGTCTAAAACAATCCATAGAGTCGTATTAAAATACTTTTATATCAAACTTATAAAAAGGAGTATAAATGTTTATGACATTAAATAAGCATACTATAAAAATATATTTTGTAGTGTAACTATTGATACTAATTTACAAAAAAAAGTAGGTAACATTAGACAACACTACCTACGAATCTTAGTAAATTTCCTCGGTAGATGCAATTGGAATTTGCCATTGGTTGGAGTTTGTCAAGTCCCTAAATGTTTTGCCAAAGGAAAAATAAGTTCATCTCTAAATATTTGGTATTTTTGACTTGGTATTTCCCAAAATAGTGAACCCAACTATTTTTGTTCGGGAATTTTTCATCTTTGCGGAAAATTCTCTCATGTGTCGCGCGGGCGCTTTCTTTTTCGCGCGCAATTTCTTCACCCGTCGCGCGCAATTCCTTCGCCCGTCGCCGCCAATTCTCTCGTGCGTCGCGCGACCGTGTTCATCCCGCAAGTCCACGTCGCCGCTTGGTCCAAGTCGTTGAGATCCGATCGAGGCAACAGTCCCAGGGTCCACCGCGGCATCTAGGTCCCAAGGTTCCGCAAGGAGGGCTTTAAGGTCGCCAAAAGAGGTCGCTGCTTGATCCAGGGCGGCGACATCTACTAGCCTCGCGTCGCTGCAAGAAAAGGAGGCGGCGATGGATCTTCTTCATCCCCGCACGAAGAAAGGAGGCGGCGCGCGAAGAAAGGAGGCGGCGCACGGGGGAAAGAAAAGAGTCGCGCGCGGGGAGGAGTCGTCTCGCGGGAAACTACCGCGACGTGGGGAGTACGGGTACGACATAGAGTCCAAGATTCTCGGGATATCAAAATTACCAAGCCATTATGTCTATGCAAAACTATTGGAGAGCTATTTTTAAGGTTTTTGGCAAATTTCAACAATGCAAAGTCCAATTGCATAACTGTTGGAGATGCTCTTATTCAGTTCTGCCTTTGGCATATCTTTTCCTAATATATAATTATAAAAATTTCAATCTATCTATTTTATTCAGTTATTGACAACACACATCAGAGCACGTTGAAAATAAAAAAAAAATATAGATGCCTAGGTGTAAAGTATTTGTTTTATTAATTTACTTTTCTTTTATTCTTTAAATCGGTTAAAAATTGATAAATGCGTAGTAATTCATAAAAAATCTAAAAATTATAAAACAAACTTTGTTCAGCTCTACGCAGAAATAAAAAAATATCATATATTTTAGTATTTTTTTTGCTAGAGATGCTTGTCTATGCTTTTTAGTGTAAAATGGAAATTATAGTTATCTTGCTCCAATTATTATGAAAATTTTATGGTAGCCTATTTAATATGATGTTTGATTTGTGGTAAAAATTTTAGCAGTATTCCTGCATTTCTCACCGATTTACTAATTTATCTAGATTTATGCTTGCTAAATAGTTTACAACCAATTTAAGTATATAAAAATAAAAAAAGATGCTTCCACTATCTTTGCACGATGTATTGTTATGTCATATGAACACTTCATAAACCCATGTGTTCATAATCTACATGTATTTAACTGATATATTATATTTCATAGTAATCCTAATCTAAATAAAAAAATAAAGCTAGCAACAAACTTCTCATGTTTTAATATTAAGAAGTAATAGAGTAAGATAATGTTTCCCTAATTTCTATTATTATTATTAAATAAATATGTCTCCAAGCTATATATTATTATAAATATTAACTATCTAATACCATAGATGTCATAGTTATCAATAAAATAAAATGTGGACTTTAATTTTTTCTGTCGTTGGAACGTACGGCATATTTGCTAGTATACACTAAAATACTAATACATTATGTCAGTCTCAATGCATAGTTTCATGTCACAGTTACCAAGACTATAAACTAGGTAATCGAACTACATGAGTTTCATGGAGATGAAACTTTTCTCTCATCTGATGAAACTCCTTCATTTAATGATCCTGCCAAGTCAGCAATTTTACTTATGTGGCACCCTATTTAATATACATGACACTGTCATAAAACATATATTGAGAACATATATTGAGACTAGCCTTACAAACCAAAACCAAAATGATGCTAGCCATGACCATCCCTACGCGGCACCTTGCGGATGGCCAGTGGCGGATCCAGGATGGAGGCCAAGAGGGGCTAAATATTAAACATATAAGATTAAAGCTAGAGATCAATAAAAATTTAAACCTAATTAACCTTAATTTAATGAACAAATCATACTTATAGGGGGGCTAGAGCCCACCCAGCCCCCCTTTGGATCCGCCCCTGCGGATGGCCACACATATGACGACGCGTGGCATCTTCCTTGTTTAGTTCGCAAAAATTTTCAAGATTCTCCGTCACATCGAATCTTTAGTCGCATGTATGAAGCATTAAATAAAGATAAAAATAAAAACTAATTACACAGTTAATCTGAAATTTGTGAGATGAATCTTTTGAGCCTAGTTACTCCGTGATTGGACAATGTTTGTCAAATAAAAACGAAAGTGCTACAGTAGCTAAAAAACCAAAATTTTACGGCCATTATATCAACTCTTTTTTTTCTATATGGCTCGCAATTGAGGTTGTGGCTAATTGGCTCTGTCGAGCCGGTTAATCCACCCGAAGCGCTCTAATCTCATCTCTGCGCACAGCCATGGCAGGGATGATTTTGCCGGTGTCCAGCATCACACCAGACTGGTCGATGACAACGGCGCGGGTCTTGAGGCGGACGGAGCCCGCAGAGAGGCGAGCCGCAAGCTGCGTCACGATGGCGCTGATGCCATCCGGCAGGGCGCTGTCGCCGAGGGCGAGGGTGCTTGAAGACGAGCTCGAAGAGGCAGAACAACGTGTCCAACGCCGGGTCAAAGAATACCCCGGCAAGGAACGGTGTCAAAAACCTTTCCACGATGGAGGACGAGAACCCGAACTTGGCACTCACAATGCAAAACTCTATTATAGAGTTCAAGACAATTAATTACATATTATTTATGGTATTTTGTTGATATAGCAGCATATTTATTGAAGAAAGAGGTAGAAAAAATAAGACTACAAATCTTATTTAGACTCTAAGTCCACATTGTTTGAGGTAATAAATAACTTTAGACTCTATGATAGAGTCTGCATTGTGAGTGCCCTTAGATGCTCCCTCAGACCCCAGTCCCCCGTGGTCAAGCGCCGAGAGGATGACGTCGTCCGGGGTGGCGGCCGTGCGGAGGCACGTGAGCCCAACGAGAACCTTGTCGGAGAGGGTTCCCACGGGGAAGAACACAGGAACGACACGGGAGGCAGAACGGGTCGGAGAGCAGGTAGAATGGCTCCCCGGCGCCAACGAATACGAGCGCGCTGGGTAGAATGGCCGAAGCTTGAGCGCCGAGAAGTCAAGGATGTGCCAGCACTCGGTGTACGCGGTGAGGAAGATCTGGAAGCCCCTATCCAGGTGGTACCCCTCCACCACGCCAGCTAAACTACGAGCCAAGTAATCTTACCGAGTAGGGATGAAAATGGTACGAATATTTTCTGACCATATTCAAGACCGAATTCGTTTAGAGGGGTTCAGATCCGTCTGTATCCGAGTCCGAATATTCAACATCTGATACCGTATCCGTATCCGAATACTTAAATCATGTATTTATGATGTCGACATCTAATCGTATTTTATCCGACGTGGTTGACATTATCCATATTCAAATCTGAATCTGACCAGAAATATAAAAATATATATAATATCGATGATATTCGTCTGATCAATTTTCGTCCTTACTACCGAGCCGTGGCCTTGTATCGTGAGTGTGGGAGGCCGAGCCAGCCGAGATTAGCAAGTAATTTGTTGGCGGCGCATTGCCGCATAGGGACCATCCCTACCCATTTTTTTTCTGTCCAGTGAAGATGTCCCAAGTCAATGTAGAGGGACGGTGATCAGTTTGAACCTCAAGCTCGACCCTGGTGATGGAAAGGTATAAATTACTCTCTCTCTATTCCTAATTGTAATTTGTTTTGGCTTTTGTAAATACTAGATATAATGTATATCTAAGTGTGTAGTAAAAGTTATACATCTAAACAGGTTAAAACGACTTACAGTTTGTAAGAGAGAGTAGCATGAATGTCATCGGATGTATAAACTATCATTGTTGAGATTGCTTTGTCAAATAAGGCAATGGAATTTAAGCGAAACATAATCACCTTAGAAATACAATAAACCTACATATATTGCTCCACTGGTGTCGACTATCAAACATTCTATCATTTGTTTTCTTTTTGAAATATTGGGCAGGAACATTGTCATATATCATTTAAGAAGAAGTATAGTCATGTTTTACATGTTGAATTGCCTTTTAAGAGGGTAACTCAGGCATTTAGAAATGATAGTCCCGAAAAAAAGTTATTTTTCTATGAATTTAGACAAATATTTGTCTAGATTCATAATAAAAGTGATAGTAATTTTTTTGGAATAGAGGGAATGGAGGGAGTACATTTTTTTAAGAGTAAAGTCCACTACCGGTCCCTAAACTTGTATTAATGTGTCATCCCGGTCCCTAAACTCACAAATCGACCATTTAGGTCCTCGAACTTGTTCGTTTGTATCATCTCAGTCCCTAAACTTGTTTAGTTGTGTCATCTCGGTCCCTAAACTTAGAAATCACCCGTTTAAGTCCTCAAATTTGTTCAGTTGTGTCATCCAGGTCCCTAAACTTGATTTTAA
>Ga0182004_10003951_pt1 | contig 11874 bp, 11 predicted proteins | sample Sormic07211540_1_FD_120479 | JGI IMG/M metagenome (GOLD analysis project Ga0182004, IMG submission 120479) | Endophyte microbial communities from Sorghum bicolor roots, Mead, Nebraska, USA - 072115-40_1 MetaG | ecosystem: Host-associated > Plants > Roots > Unclassified | place: USA: Nebraska...
AATGCAGGGTCAGGTGAACGGTGCTGAAGAGGAATGCCGCGGGCTGTACGCCGTGGGGTTCACGGGGAGGGGGCTCGCCGGGATAGCGGAGGAGGCGATAAGAATAGCCGGCGTGCTGGGCAAGGCGTGGAGCCGGCAGATGGAAATAAACTAGAGGAAGCAGCGCAACAACCCGCATCACCGCTGCCTGTGACCTGTGATGGTTGATGATGCATGCATGTGTACCGGACTAGGAGTAGTAGTTTAGCAATTCGGAGTGACAGTGACAGTGGCTTAATAAACGTCACTAGCTCACTACTAGTACTGTCCATGTACCCTACAAAGGGAAAACATATATCAGCAATGCAATGGAGAAGGTGCCCTCCGATCCGATGGTGAAGGTGCTGGACTTGATGTGGGTGCCACCACCACCAGGGAGCCTCTTCGTTGTGGAGTACCCCTCGACCTTGAGCACGTGCCACTTGGTCACCGTCTTCGGGGAGGACGACGTCGACGTGCTGCCGCCGACGATGTTGCCCATCGGCGTATGAACCGGACAACCGGTGCTGCCGGCCGGCCGCAGCGATATATCAGCAATGCAATGGAGGATCGGAGTGGAAGAGTTGCGCTTAATTTAATGGCCGAAGGGTTTTATGGCGGGGGACACCCATGCAATGCAATGCAAGCCCGTCTGTTGTGAAGTTGTGAACACGTACTGCATCGATCGCACTAGCAGTAATCCTGAAGTTGGGCTGTGTTAAAAGCTGTACAGTAGTCGAGGAGTCAGAGTCACCCTTGTTTCTATTGCGGTGCTGGGCGAGGCGAGATAAAATTCATGCATTATATAATCATCAAAGAAACAAACAAAACTATTTAAAATTATCAAGCATAAAAATTAATTAACGATAAAAAGATAACCCCGTAAGTTCTGTAAATAAGGAGGTCAGCACTCGCTCAAATCATAAGTTGCTTTTTACTTTTTTTGTACATAGATAACATACTCCCTCTCCTTAAATATCTATCATTTTCGTTTCCAAAAAACAAATATATATTTAAAATATTAATATTTATAGTACATAATTGGTACCGTTAAAAAGATCTTTGACTCTAATTTTTTTTTAATAAATTTATTTAAAGATACAAATAGCGCATATTTTGTATAAAAAATCAAGTCAAAATAGTGGCACGCATACCAATGACGATAGTTATTTAGGGAAAGTATACCTAGATACATAACAAAATTTATATACCAAAAGTCAGATGGAGAGAGTACTAAATAGTAACCGAGCTGAAGCACCCAAGTTTGCTCAATACACTGTACTTTACACGATCATACTTATCAAGCTAACAGCGACTCAATACCAAAAGGAAGGAGGTATATACAACAGATAAACTGTTTCTTTCTTTTAGTCAACACATAAATCCTTATAGTGTAATAAATAATAATAATAATAATAGATACAACATACTTATGAAGCGCCTACGCAGCTTTCCCAGCAACCATAGCTCGAGCTGAAACTGCCTCCTCCAGTTTGCTGGGCATACTCTGCGATCACTTTGCGGGCGCAAGCATCCCATGTTCTTGCGATTTCTCGCAGTGACATGGGCTCTGCTAGACCCCGGAGCAACACACTGAACTTTGACTTGGCCTTCGTAGACAGGTCGTCTGAGTTCCTGCTGCAACCACAGAGCACCACCGTGAGGTTTGTTTGCCGAAGCACCTAACATATATACAATAATATGCCACTACACGCACCATTGTTCATCAGGAAACTTGTCTAGGAGCACCGGAGAGCATTTTGGGTAGCTAGCAGGAACAAGCAGCCTCAACGGCAAAATCGGACTCTGCCACGCATTCCAACATATACAACAAAATGAGACAACCATACAAGAATGGACCCTTCAATCAAAAGTAGAAAGAAAAGAAACATAGCAAAGGTGTTTTGAGGCTGCCTCACCATCTGCGCTGAAGCAAACATGGATTTCAAGCTGGGGCTAACAGCAACAGCAGTGAATGTGCATCTAATGACTGTCCCTTCACCCCCCTCAGATGCAGTGAAGGACTCGGCATCATCCTCAGAGACATGGAGCTCTGTATCTATAAGCTGCTGGTTTATCTCCTGAATCTCCTCCATCAGAGCATGGTTTACCTAGGTAGCCAACAGTTTGGATAAGAGATAAACAATGTTTGCCCTTTTAGATCCAAATATGCAAGCCACGGGCGACTATTTGTTGTAAAACTAATGCTCTACATTCTATATCAACAAAAATTTTAAAGAACCACACCTCAGCCCTTTGCCACTTGACACGTGACGTTGCAGTTGATTGTAGCTCTGGAGTGCCAACAGTATATGATTGCTTCAAGCTATCATTCACGCTTCCAGCCGATGACACATTAAGAGGCATAGCACTAGTGTCCCGTTTCATTTTCTTTGATGCACCACTCCCGTCATGAGTTATGAAGTTCCGGGCTTGCAAGCGGCACTTTGTCATAGCGACAAGATCTTCACCCACAGCAGCTCTAGAACCATTACCAGGCGCTGATCCAGCAATCCTGTCAATCATACTCACGACAGATCCAATATCGCTAACAGCAGCACTAAGGGACTCGCGCTGTGTTGTTCGCAACTGTATCGTAACACAAAATTTGAACATGAAACAGAATACAAAATAGTGGAATAATAATACAGGCCCGAATACCATCAAATAAAACTAATTTACTAAAGGATGCATGACTTCTTTGTATTATTACCATAAAAGGTTAACAGGCTATCAGAGAAACATCTGGATTACGAAGTGAGATAACATCTTATGTTGCTTACACAATTTCAGATAGGCAAAAAGACGAGCCAGAAATAGAAATATAGAATGACATCTGAGTATCTGACTAAGTGACTAGGCAGTATTGACCATCATATCAACAACTAGCTGATCAAAAAAATACATTGTACCAACTTTAACATGGTATCTCTAGAGGGCTTGCCAGGGAAAGGTGACATATACCTACTCCTATAATAGCTGAACTTTTAGTCCACATTTTCTTTTATGCTAGTATGTTACGAATATTTATAACCATATTAATCATGTTCAACAGAATGCTCCAAACAGAATTGATCAAGCAACTAATTGCCAAAAGAAAGTAAACATGAAGGTGGTAAGTTACTGACTGCTTTAAGCAAGCGATCCAGAGGCCTTTCTGCTGCTGATTTGGTTGGAACTTGAGTTGGTAGGTTAACCTGACTTCCATCAGCACTTGTGAATTCTGCAAGCAAGGGTGACGCTGATATACCTGGTGTGTTAACGGCTATAGATTGTGTCTGAGGTGCAAGGGATGTTTGCTGATGTGCTTGCCCCGCACTAGTGAGCGAAGATAAGTTGGAGAGTGGTTTATCTGAATCCACTGGCATCGGTGATGGGGCAACAGGAGGGGATGGAGATGGGACAAATGGTGAGTTAGCTGAATGCAATGGTGTCCCGGTCTTCACTTGAGATTGCAACAGACTGTGCTGATCAACCTGAGGAGAATGGTGTGAAATTTGTGGGGACGATGCTTGAAGGTTTTGCGGAGAAGAAATTGGAAAGACACCACCCTGTTTTATCTGCTGATGATAATAGTTACGCTGGCTCAGCTGTTGATACATTCCAGATTTGATTGCAGCTCCTTGCCTAACCTTTAGCTCATTCACATCATTTCCAGAATGAAGCTGTGGAACCGGCATCTGCCCTTGCTGCTGTTGTTTCTGTAGTTGCTGTATTGGGAGCTGCTGTTGAAGCATTTGCTTTTGCTGTATCTGATGCATCATCTGCTGACGCTGCTTCATTTGCTGACTTTGCATCATCTGATGCTCCTGATGTTGCTGCTTTAGCTGCTGCAATGAGTTCGCATTTGCTTGCATGGCATTGGTATTAGTCTGCATTGTACTCATTGCATTGTTGGATATCATGTTACTACTGGACTGCTGCTGTGCATTTAATGCACCCTGCATGGGACCAGTGCTTCCCTGTTGCAACGCAGTACCCATTGAACCATGCTGCACAGGATTAAAACTATTTCCCTGAGCATTCTCCAGATTAGAACCAGCCTGCGGTGCATTTGTGACATTTTGCTGTGTTGTTGGAACACCAAAGTTTGTTGCTTGAGGCGCAGGTACATGCTGAATGCCAGGTGCTCCAGAGGTCTGTACTCCTGTGTTCATACTTGGTATACTTGCTTGAGGCATCTGATTAGTATGACTATCATGCTGCTGCAAACCTTGGGAAGTCTGATGTTGCTGTGAAATGTTAGAGCTAGGAGCTTGCCCACCAGATTGCTGAAATATTTGCTGTCCAGGTGCCTGCACAGGCTTCCTTCTTTGTGAACTTAGGATACTGAGAATTTGCCTCTCGTAAACAGGGATTTTTTCCCTAAAAGCTGGCTGAATGCTGTTCTTGTTAACTTGCAGGAAATGCAATGTGCGCTCCAACATTAGTTTAAAGCCCTTCATCTTTTCATACTGCTCTGCTGACTTTTGAGCAGGCATGTGGTTGTCAATATGTTGTATCTTCATGGATATCTTATTGTACAAATCATTCAATTCCGCAAAGTACTGGTCCTTTAAACTCTTAATCTGTGCACAAAGGAATGAAAAACCGATAAATTGGTTGCCGAGGTTACACATTGATATATGTAAGGTAAAAGTTGAATAGAACAAGGCTTTCCATTAAGTCACAGGTATGATACAAGATCGATTAGTTGCCATTTAAAGCATAGAATCTGGCACAAAAAGGGAAACTGTGAAGTCCACTGAAGGAATCATGTGTTCTCTAGATCAACCCATTAAAGAAACCGACTGCCTAAAGAAAGAAGTAGCTTTCATACATCTAGACACCAACTGCTCCATAGTACATATGGTCATATGGAGTTATGAACACTTGAACAGGCACACAGATTCCCTAAAATACTAAGGTCTGCACATCTGTGACAATGCTAAATATCTTTGTTATATGGATTTCAATTCCAATCTTAAAAAAGAATGAAAACAAGGAGGGTTGTTTGGCAAAAGAACGGACCAATAGAAAGCAGTAAAAGAAATTTAGGGGCAAGAGAAAGTGCAAATCCTATCTATAAAGGTGAAAGTGAGCTAAAAGTGATAATGCCAATGGGATTGTGGCGTGCTTTACCATTTGATATAACTCCTCTTGCAAATCACCTCCTGGATGACCAGTTTGAGCAGTGGAATCCACAGATGCTGCATAGAAAGCAAGGTTGTCAAAACTCAAATCAGCACCATGAACAAGCAATCAAGTAGCAACCTTGTACAGTATAGAATGCAATGCAAGTAGCAAGTGGAAAATTTCTGTGCCTACTAGTGGAAAGTGTCAGACAGTAAATTAAAGGATAGAGTACAAAGAAATATTGCAGAGTAGCATTTGCAACAATACCAAACACAAATGAGAACCACATTTGGTGAAGGAAAAACTGTGAAGAGCAACACATTAAAATGACAGGCACTGTATACTGTAATATGTAACTGCATCAGAATTATGTATACATGGTTGTGATTTCCAATTTTTTTAGTCTAAACAATTAGAAGCTTGTTTTTCCAGCTTAAGCATTGCGCCTTCATCAGAAAATAATGTGGAAAACAGAAAATTATTACTAATCCTTAAGAGCATCTCCAGCAGTCCACCATTCTCATCTCCAATGAGAAAAGACTGCCATTTGGGGGATTTGGCTCACTCCAGAAGATACCCGTTGTAGCACCCAATGTGAACATTTTTTGCTCAGCCCCTCAAAATCAATCCCACAGCCCCTCAAAGATGAGAGAACCCTCCATCCCCCTCCCAATACCTGAGACTATTGACGGGTGAACCAACTGTTACACGTCCACCTCCACTTGCTTGAGCCGCCATCAAGGAACCAAACTCAAGCCACCCTCTGGCACTATGCGAATCGAGCGGCGAGCTCCAGCGGCTGCAGATCAGGCACTGACCTCCTGGTAGCAGCTCCGTTTCTCCAGTCACTGCCATTGCTGTGCGTGTGCCACCCGTAAGTGCACACCATGCAAGATTTACAGGCACCGGTGGGGCACACGAGATCCGCAGCACTGGAGGAAGTTGTAGGTAGGGGCAACAGAGAAGGAAGAGGATCTTCTGGGTGGCAGGGGGGAGGCGTGGCAGTGGAGGGGAAGAGGTACACCGCGAGGGAGGGAGAAGACTGAGAGGGGAGAGGTGTGGCGGAGCGAAAGTGGTGCGCTGCGAGGAGACGGGTGCAGCAGGTCAGGCGTCCAGGTTGGGCCATATCCGCAAGTAAGTGTGAACAGAAGAGAAAAATTAAAAAAAACACTGACATGTGGGTCTGTTTTAGCATAGGAGATATTGGGGGTGGATTTCTCTGCTTAAACAGTAGCCCTCAAGTTCCATAAAAAAAGTAAAATTTAAAACAAAAAACTGACAGGTGGGTCTGTTTTGGCATAGGAATATTGGGGGTGGATTTTTCTCGCTCTGCTGGAGCAGTAGCACCCAGGCCCCCATAAAAAAGATTTAGGCTCCCTCCAATAAATTCCTTTTGCAGGTAGATTTTTCTCACTCCGCTAGAGATGCTTTAAGATGGCTATAGAGTTACCACAATGATAGTAACTTAGTAGGCATAAGCATAACAAGGCCTCGGCTTCAAGTAAAAATGCACAAATAGGCTTGCACAAGACTATGGGAAAACGTTAAGTATACAATAATAGTAAAGACTGCAAGGACCCTATATGAGGTACTTACTACTGGGTGCTTCTTGGAGGCCCCTCTGTGCCTGAACGTATTGCTTTTGTTGATCAATATTATTTTGTTGCAAGAGCATGCCAGCTGAAGTTTGGAGCCTTTGTTGCATTCCCAATTGTTGCTGCACTTGATTAGGCTGAGACTGGAACTGCGACATCATATGTTGTTGAGGTTGCTGAAGCTGGTTCTGCTGAGACTGAGGTTGCATCAAACCCATTGATGTCTGCTGAGCATGCTGTTGCTGCTGTGGTTGCTGAATTGGCTTTTGCTGCTGTAACATATGCATACGGACATTTGGCGCAGTTCCAAGAAGCTGCTGCTGCTGCTGCTGCTGATTTTGCTGCTGCTGTTGATGTAGACTTGACATGTTTCCCTGGTTTGCCAATTGTTGGGGCTGGTGCAAGGGCATAGATTGCTGGTTCATCATCTGCTGTGTTTGCTGCATATTCAAAAGATTATTTGACTGAACTGGTAGCCTTTGTTGCTGTTGCATCTCCACAGCACCACTCTGTTGATTCATTAACTGATTTTGCTGTAAATTTGACTGCTGGCCCATTAATTGTTGTGGCTGCTGTTGCAAAGGAATGTTGGGCTGTTGAGTTGGTTGAGTTTGCTGCAGAGAAGGCTGCTGGTGCATGGACTGTGGATGTTGCTGCTGCCTCACTACAGATTGTGTAGGCTGCTGGAGTAATGATTGCACAGATTGTTGTACTGAATTCAATGGATTCTGTTGAATACCGCTCTGTGTAGCTGACTGCATCGCCATGGACTGAGTTTGTGGAATGGTGGTCTGCCCAGGCTGAAGGCCAGATGACATTTGCATCATGGACTGCTGTGAAGATTGCATCTGTGTTGACTGCAACAAAGTTTGCTGCTGCTGAATATGCGGTTGCATAAGTGAATTCTGCTGCAATTTCTGGCTCATCAACAATTTCTGCTGTTGATAAATTAACTGATTATGTGCTTGTTGTTGTTGTTGCTGCTGCTGCTGCCTACCTGCCATTTGTCTTTGTGCAGCATACATATCTTGTGGAGTACCTTGTGCTAAACCATTGTTCATGGTATTTTGTGGCAGGCCAGACAGGTTCTGCAGCGTCGATGTCTGGCTGGGAAGAGAACCTTGAACAGATGTAGAAGCATTTGGCTGCCGTGTCTGTTGCTGAGACATCAATGGGATAGCTGATGACTGTGCTGGATTACTACCTTGTGGAGGAAGGCCAGGTGCTGTTTTAGAAAATATACCATATGAATGTTAAGGCAATGAATGCTTACATTAAAATTGTAACAAGGATGCAGAAGCATTCAAATGCAACATATTACACATAAAACTGACAGTGAGCTTCTGCATTTCTGAACAGAAAAAATAGGAAAGTCTACTGCAAGCAATTAGGAACTGAGCGATTGATTCACATCTGAAAAGAAAAGTACAGTGGCATAATCATTTAGAATGCATGTGCATCACTTTACATCCCAATAATTAATAAGCATTCCCTCTGTTCCAAAACGTATGGTGTTTTCGTTTGTACTTTTGTCCTAAAACTTCTATAACTTTGATCAAGTTTATATAAAAACATATTAATAAAAATATATTAACATATACAATATATAATACAATATATAATACAAAGTAAATGCACTATGGAGACATATCTCATGGTGGGTTAAACGGATTTGATTTGATGCTGTAGATGTTGGTGCATTTTTCTATTTTGGCTTATGAGAAAGCTAAAACAACCTACGTTTTGGGGCGGAAGAATAACATCTAAGGCGCCCCTTAAGGTACACAAAACCATCTAAGGTCCTGGATTCAAAGTATTTTCTAGTATTGGAAAAGTAGTATGGTTCTGAAAAAAAAGTTATGGAAAAGCTATTGGGCGTTTGAATGCAACAAACCTTCAAGTTTTCAAAGACATGGTATTGTTAAAATTTTAGTCTTTTTGAAGTTTGAGATACTCCACTCATGACCTTGCTAAAATTGTAGTCTTTTGGAGTTTTAGATACTCCACTCCACTCAACCTCCGCAAACAACAGTTTTGCATGCTTTTATCTTATTTTTTACAGTTACTTCATGCCATAGTTTTTTCTAAAACTTTGCCATCCAAACAGGCACTATATGATAATAGCCAATAAACTTTAGCAATAACAAATTTTCCCTTTAAAACAATATAATAAACCGACAAAAAAAAATCATGAAGATGCAAATACAAACATATTAGGAAGCAGGTGAAAATAAAAGGCATGCATTCCACCAATGAGAAGTAAACTATCTTAATGTGGAAAACTTAACTATGCCCTGAATATCTTACCTGCATTTTTTTTTTTTTGAGAAGCAAATACATTCATATAGCACAAAAAAAGTGTGATGTTGCATTTGCTGTGTATGGTACCTGGACCAGGAGGGTTTTGATTTGGAATCACTTGAGCACTTCCAGCGTTCTGTTGGGTCTTTGTCTGACTTTCCATGGACAGCATTTTCAGAGAAATCTTCCGCAAATAATCAGACTGAGGGATACAAAACAAAAGGATTTAAGTTGTGTTTTTTTGCAGTAATACATTTTACATGTGCAAGTTGCATGGGCCCATGAAATTTTGATACCGCACCTCCTAAATATGATTAGCACAGTTCCATGCATTGCCCCATCATGTATGTTACCATGATAAAAAAAGATGCCATAAACATCTAAAATTTAGGACTTGGCCTTGTTTACTTCCACCCAAAAACCCAAAATTTTTCAAGATTCCCCATCACATCGAATCTTTAGACGCATGCATGGAGTATTAAATATAGACGAAAATAAAAACTAATTGCACAGTTTGGTCGAAATCGACGAGACGAATCTTTTGAGCCTAGTTAGTCTATAGTTAGACAATAATTACCACAAACAAACGAAAGTGCTACAGTGTCGCGAAATTTTTTCGCTCCGGAACTAAACAAGGCCCTTGTTTAGTTCGCAATTTTTATGGATTTGGCTACTGTAGCATTTCGTTTTATTTGGCAATTAGTGTCCAATCATGGACTAATTAGGTTCAAAGATTCGTCTCGCAAATTACATGCAAACTGTGCAATTAGTTATTTTTTATCTATATTTAATGCTCCACAAGGGCGAACCTACATTGGAAGCAGTGGGTGCAAATGCACACAGTTGATTTGGTTAAGATTTCACCATATATGCACCCCCTAAAATATATGTTTATGCACCCACAAAGCAAGTGCACTGTGCACCCCCTAGAATTTGCTCTAGCTTCGCCACTGATGCTCCATACATACGTCCAAAGATTCGATGTGAAGGGACGAAAAGAAAAATTTTGGGAACTAAACAAGGCCTTACCCAAAAGCCTTTAAGATTGTTCATAGATCAAATGTTTATATCATTGACCCGCCCCATGACTAAACATTCTGACTCTACGGGAGCGTACTAGAGTTAGGTTAAATGTACCTGGCTGGTGGCTGCAGTATAGATTTTCTCTTCAAATCGCACGGCAATTTTGTGAAGCTCAGTCAGCCCTTCTGGTACTGATACTGGCAGGTGCTTCTTCAGAGTCTCCATTCTACATATATAATGCAAGAAGTGATATATTGAGAGATACACGATAAATGTGTTTGATTACCATTTAATTAGTCAAAGTAAACCAGAAGGCCCAGTACATGTAAAAAAATAAATAGTTCACTAGTGGAAAAAGTGGGCATGGAATTTGTAATAAAATAGTTCACTAGTGGAAAAAAGTGGACATAGAATTGGTGGACCACTAATGCACATACATATTTTTGAACCAAACGAACAACTAGGGTAAAAATGGACACATTCAAGTGGAAACTAGGGTAAAATGTACACATTCCTTTGGCAGGCATATACATGACTTAATAATTAGTTGGCAGAAAAAGACTCGGGTCATACCGCATAACCAATGCTAAAAGGTCCTACACAAGATGAGGGTCTAAGAAGTGGATTTTTACATGGTTTACCCTTTCTTATTTTGCAATTGGAAGGAGGTTGACAAATTGGAGAAAGTCAGAAGTCTACCGCTACGCCATGCCTACCTTCACTTGGGCTAGAGAAGTGTTGGGAAAAAAACAATTACGTCATGAGTTGTCACATTCTACACCCATACCTAAAAAAAATTAAATGCACATTGGAGTCACCACTCATGGCTGAGAAAAAAATGAGTAGTCACCTGTGCATGTGCAAGAGTTGAGATATGCAGTTGTGTATGTTTCTATGTGTGTTTATGGTACAGTGATGGCTTTATAAAGATTTTTTTTTAATCTTATAGCAAGCAAACAGGTAGTCAAGTAGTTTCTACTGAAAATTTTGATGATTAAATTTGGTTTAAATAGATATATATAATCTTATAAAGTATGATGTATTGGATTGTATGGCATCAATGCGACTGTATGGATTCATATGTCACGAACAAACCATGGGGTGGTTTGTGGGTAAACAAACAAGAGAAAGGTAAGGTAGACCTCGAATTGTTAGGTCCAAGTGCACCGATGGATCAGCAAACCCTATCCAGCAAGCAATGATACTGTCTGTAGTATCTAATCTAAATAAAGTAAAGATAGAAAAATAAAGTAAAGATAGAGTAGAGAGGGAAGCAGGTGTACACGGATCGAATTGTAAAACAAGCGACATGGATCCGCCACGGCAAAAGGAAAAGAATGAGCTGCTTGAGGAGGAGGAGGAGGGAAGTAAGATGGAGAGGACGTACATCTTATTGACGATCCTGTGGCGCGCCTCGGGCTGAAGCTGGGTACGCCAGTCGCTTCCGGCGGGTGCAGCCGCGTTGGGGTCAACCCCGCCAGCGGCAGCGACGGCGGCAGGGTCGGCTCCCTGCGTAGGGCGCCAGTTGGCGCCGCCGTCCATGGCTTTCCGCCCTAGGGACTCGGGCGCCTGTCTTGCTCTCTCTGATTTGATGATTGCTGGATTCGATCGATCTGCTGAGCGACGATGGAGGGAGCACTTTCCCCCAGCTCCCCTCTGATAAGCAGGAGAGGAGCAACCGAGGTAGCGGCGGCGACGACGACGAAATCGATTGTAGCGAGGAGGGTAGGGGCGGAGGAGCCACCAAGAAGGAATTGATTGGGGAAAGCCAACAAGTCACGGCTCACGACTCACGAATCAGGACGCTGGATTTATCTAAAAA
>Ga0182004_10003952_pt1 | contig 11874 bp, 14 predicted proteins | sample Sormic07211540_1_FD_120479 | JGI IMG/M metagenome (GOLD analysis project Ga0182004, IMG submission 120479) | Endophyte microbial communities from Sorghum bicolor roots, Mead, Nebraska, USA - 072115-40_1 MetaG | ecosystem: Host-associated > Plants > Roots > Unclassified | place: USA: Nebraska...
TAATAATAATAATAATAATAATAATAATAATAATAATAATAATAATAATAATAATAATAATAATAATAATAATAATAATAAATAATAATAATAATAATAAATAATTAAAAGTATCAGTGTAATTTCATGTCTACATTAATGGATCGATTGTCCATGGGTTTTGCTTTGACCAATAATAAAAATAAAAACGTAATAATAATAAAATAAAAAGGGGGAAAGAAAAGAGGAAATAAGAAACGAAGGAATTAAGAGGAAGGAGAAAACGATAAGAAAATCTGGAGCACCCACCGAACATTTTTTTTCCTTCTTCTCCCCGATCACCTTTTCCCCTACTCTATAACTACCTCCATTCCCGGACTCGCACAAGCTTCCTCCTTCCCACATGGGCACTGCCCCCTCCTTCCCCAACTCAACTTCCAAGCTCCATTCGCCCTCCTCGTCCTTCGCCACCTCCAACCTAGTTCCATCTCTGCTGGATTGGAGAGCTTTGAAGCATGTTTCCTTCTCGCGCGCGACGTGCTCGACGGAATTCCTCGTCTGCACAGGAGCCAAGAAACGCTAGGATTAGGCGCCTCCCGGGGTCCCTTTTAGTTCCCCTCTAACGAATCGTAGGTTTGCGGTTTGGTTTGGCTGTGTCCCGTGATTTTTGGGTGGCTTTGGTGTAGAGTTTAGAAAGATATCAAGAACTTCCAACTTGGGGTTTCCTGTAGCCTTTTTTAGCTGTTCTGGGGCTTTTATGGGAGTGCCCGTCGCGCAGAAGTCCGATTCTTGGGTGACTGTGCTTGCGATGACGGACAACGGCGGCCTTGGCGTTCGGCCTATTAACGGAGGCCGAGGGGGTGCCGTGGAGCAGCGCGGGCTCGGCGACAACGGGCCTCCAGTGTCCCCACCAGAGCGTGTTTGTACGCCGCCTGCGCCGAGGCTGGCTGCTTGGCGGCGCATGTCGTCGCCTGGTCCTCTCCGGTGCTCAACCCCAAGGTGAGCAATTGACTTTCTTGTTTGGCTTAGAGGGGATAACTTGTTGATAGACTTTTCACTGAATGAAATAAGTGGATGCAGGAGCATTGGGTGTGAAGATGGTGAGGATATGGATCGGTACTTTTCCCCACAGAGTGAGTTTTCTCAAGACACTTCTGATACGGATTCAATGAGCACAAGTATTAGTAGGATGTATACCTTCCGGTTGGGGACTTCGAGCCCATTAGATAGTCCTCTCAAACAATTGGGAGTAGGAGACATGAGTCCTCCCTCAAGGAGGGGTTGCCATTCTCCTAGCTATCCTTGGAATTCTTGCCGGGGATCAGATGATGTTGATTCTAGTTTTATGAGTTCACCTCAGCATCATGATGAACAGAGGAAAGATGATGTGCAACCAATTGATTTGGAGAGTAGACACATCTGGTATCCTCCACCACCTCAGGATGAAAATGGTACTTTTCAATATGATGAGGACGATGACAATGATGTTTGTGTTGGGAAGGTCTTTGGACATGTTCACCATGATTATTGCGACGGCGATGATGATGTTGATGATAATGATGATTATGATTCGTTAGGGATCAAAGGGAAACATAGTATATCTCACAAAGAGTTCTTGAGGAGTGCTTTACATGGGCATTTCAGGGCTCTCGTGTCCCAATTGCTCCTAGGACATGGCATTGATCCTGTGGATGGCTGGCCAGACATAGTGGCCTCATTAGCTTGGCAAGCAGCTACCTTTGTCAGGCCAGACACGAGCAAGGGTGGTAGCATGGATCCCACAGACTATGTCAAAGTCAAATGCGTAGCATCAGGAAATCCAAATGATAGGTATGCCCTTTGGCTACAACTTGTACTGAAGAATTACATGAAATAATGATTGTTCAACTGTTTGCAGTGCTTTCATTAAAGGTGTTGTCTGTTCTAAGAATGTAAAACATAAACGCATGGTGTCAAAACATGAGAACCCTAGGTTGCTTCTTTTGGGAGGAGCACTGGAATACCAGAAAGTCACGAACAAACTAGCTTCAATAAACAGCATTCTTGAACAGGTCATATCATCATTTTCCAGTTACATGTTCATGCTGATTTATCTCAATATGTTCTTAATATTGATTTCAAATGCAATGCGTACAGGAGAAGGAGTATCTTAAGAATGCTGTTGCAAAGATAGAGGCTCAACGCCCACATGTCTTGCTAGTCGAGAAAAGTGTGCCATTGCATGCACAACAGCTTCTTGCAAAAGATATCTCTTTAGTATTGAACGTCAAGAGATCACTTCTGGAAAGAATATCTCGCTGCACAGGTGCTCAAATTGCATCTTCTGTTGAAAATATCACTTCTACAGGAGTCGGACAATGCCAAACATTCTGGATTGAGAAAGTTACAGAATGTTCATCACCAAAGGTCTCAAACAAAAAAACGGTCAAGACACTGATGTTTTTTGATGGTTGTCCAAGACGCTTGGGGTGCACGGTAATAATCAAATTATCTAATTGCATTTCCAAGACAAAGATAGCTTTTATGGCCCAAATAGTTTAAATTCTTCTGCCATTTGTCTTTTCTGTCCATTATTTTACACCTGAAGGTATTATGTGCAATTGTTCATTGCAATGGATTTTCTTTGGTGAATAGCAAATGCTTTGTTTCAATAGTCGATTAATCATTTACTATATTTGGAACTTACTATTTTGGGTCTCTTTCTTTATATTGTGATTAGCCATATCTGAAAAATGGCATGCATTTACACCTTCAACGATATGATTTTATTTGGTTGATCGAAAATTGAAGGCCTTTCTTTATATTGTGATTATGTCACATAGGATAAAAGTTATGCCTTTATTTATACTATGATCATGTCATATCTGATAAAAATGGCATGCTTTTCCTAGGTTCTTCTAAGAGGAAAGTCATATGAAGAGTTAAAGAAAGTCAAACTTGCTGTGCAGTATGCTTTATTTGCAGCATACCACCTGTCACTTGAGACCTCATATCTTGCTGATGAGGGTGCAACACTTCCAAAAGTCCCCTCAGATCTTCAATTTGAGAAGCAGAATTCTTCCTCAAGATACTATCAGCAGAATTTGAATGAATTTCAAACCATTGAAGGGGAAACTTTTGGAAGTGGGTGCATCATGCCTTGCCTTAATGGTTCTACAAATCAATCTCATTCAAGAGATGACATAATTCACGAGGAACATGCACACTGTCATTCAAGAGCCGACTTAAGTCAAGAAGAATATACTCGTGGAACCATTAAGGTATACCCTTATTCCACAGAAGCTTCAATGTATGGCAACTGTATACCACCTGTTCAGACACCTAAAAATTCACTTGCCAGTGTGAGAAAAAGGACACCAGGAAATTTATATTTTCCCCATAATGGTCACATAGATGAAGCAGGTGGTGGAATGTCAAAGGTTGATAGTGACTTCCTTGACTTGGATAATGGTTGGAATCATATCTCAGATGAAGATTCTGTAGCAATACGTGATCACAGTGGGAACCACAACGAATATTTTCCAACATCTGACAGTCCACAGAGCATTTTGGTTTCCTTGTCAGTTGCATGCCCTCTGAGAGGAATTGTATGCAAGCAATCTCAGCTATTTCGAATAAAGTTCTACGGTACTTTTGATAAGCCACTTGGAAGGTATTTTCGTGAAGATTTATTTGTTCAGGTAGTTGCGTTGTCACCCATAATCTGCTAGTATACTATTATAGGCTTTACAGTACCTTATTAATTTTCATCCACCCTATATTTTCAGACTTCATGCTGCGAATCTTGCAAGGAGCCTGCAGAATCTCATGTGCGATGTTACACTCATCAACAAGGCAGTCTCACAATCAGTGTCAGAACTCTTCCATCTGTCAAGCTACCTGGGGAGCTTGATGGGAAGGTATGGATGTGGCACAGGTGTCTCAGGTGCAAACCAAAAGATGGAATTCCCCCAGCCACACAAAGGATAGTCATGTCGGATGCAGCACGCGGATTATCTTTTGGGAAGTTTCTGGAACTTAGCTTTTCAAATCACACAACAGCCAATCGAATTGCCTGCTGTGGACACTCCCTCCAGAGGGACTGCCTTCGTTTTTATGGGTTTGTAGCTTCTTATTGTATACTCTTCAGTTTCTTATCTAATAATAACCAACATAACAGTTCGCATTCTCAATCAAACAGGCTTGGGAGCATGGTTGCTGTCTTCCGTTATTCACCAGTAGACATTCTTTCTGTCAACTTGCCATCCTCAGTACTGGACTTTGCTTATCCAAAAGCTCAAGATTGGGTTATCAAAGAAGCTGTTGATGTATGTTTGTGTTAGTTTTATCTAAGCTTGTCTAAATTGGTTCTAGAAGCCAACCCATTGGCATCATTTTGGGAGATGTATTGCCCTTGCTAAGCTTTTATGACTTAACTTGCAGGTATGCGCTAGGAAGGAACATCTGTATAAGGAAATTGTTGTTAAACTTGACTGCATCGAAAAGATAGTTAAAGACCAGAACATTGGTATGAAGTCAGGCTTGCATAAACATGTTGCCGATCTTAAAGAGTTGGTTAAAGTTGAGTGGAAGAAGTATGACGTAAGTTCAAATGCTACTTGTTTTATAGATTGCTGTTGAACTGTACAAAGTTTTCTATTTGTCTTGTAGATTGCTATCGAAAAGATAGTTAAAGACCAGAACATTGCTCTTTACTTTTTCAGGTCGTATCAGGGTTTTCTATCATAGATGACTTGCAGACATTTGAACCATATATAGATGTTCTAGAGCTCAATCGCCTGAGGAGAGAGCTTGTACTTGATATTCACGTATGGGATCGCAGACTGTACATGATGCACTCCCTCACAAAAGAAAACTGTCGTACTGTGCCAAATGATGCAGAATGTTCTGAGAAGCTTACTGAAAGCTTATTAGAACAGTCAAAGGATGTGACATCTGGTAAACATTTGAATGTTGAGAATTCTCTAGAACAGAATCAACCAAGTATGTTGGAAGTGGCTGCAGTTTCAGTGAAATCATCATCCCCTATGATGGAACAAACCAACACTTGTGTTTCACGTTTGGAAACCAACATTATGGGTGATCTATCCATGCATTCTGGCTCAACTGTTATCAGCTTTGCCCCAGGCCCATGTGAAATGCAGAGTGAAGGAGTGCTGGCTGAACTAGAAGCTGGAAAATTTTTGCAGAAATCACAATCTTCTGCCTCCAATCTTTCTGACAGAATTGACTTAGCATGGACTGGTTCTGGTCAGTTTGTTAAGGATTCATCAAGTAGCGTGGAGGCAGTTTCATTTGTACCTGCTAGTCTGAAGGATGATCCTGCATACCAGAAGGTTATAGCACCAATTAGAATCAAATCATTCGATTCTGCTGTCAGTTCCAGAAATGTTGATGATTCAAATGCTAGTATAAGAAGATCTTATTCTCAAAGGCCCCCAAAAGCTATTGAGAGAACTGGTAAGGGCCTGTCACCAACATTCTTGAACAAGCTGTCACTTTCTGGTATGATTGATGGCGAGAGTCGGTTGCTACTGTCACAAAATGATTCAAATGTTATTGTTCCAATTTATGATGATGAACCATCTAGCATGATAGCCCATGCCATGACTATTCCAGAATACCGCAGCTTCTTGTTGCCACTTCTGGATCAGAATAATGAATCTAGTTTATTGAATTATGGTTCTGATCAGCCTCAACCTACAACTGGAAATGACTCTAAGGATAACCATTTAACTGTTTCTTTTGAGGATGAAGACTCATATTCTGTTGATAAAGCAAAATTTTCTGTGACATGTTATTTTGCAAAGCAGTTTGATGCAATCAGGAGAAAGTGCTGTCCAGATGAGCTAGACTATATCCGCTCCTTAAGTCGCTGCAAGAGATGGAGTGCTCAAGGTGGCAAGAGTAATGTCTACTTTGCCAAAACACTGGATGACAGATTTGTGATAAAGCAAGTGACCCGGACAGAATTAGATTCATTTGAGGATTATGCTGTTGATTACTTCAAATATTTGACAGACTCTGTATCGTCTGGGAGCCCAACTTGCCTCACTAAAGTCCTTGGTCTTTACCAGGTTCGTGTTACTACTACTTTGTTACTGGTGTTGTGTTTATCAAATCCTGTGAGATTGCATAATGAACATAGCTGTGCATTTATGCACTAGATCACTGCCAAGAATTTGAGAGATGGAAAGGAGCTGAAGATGGATGTAATGGTCATGGAAAACCTATTTTTCAAGAGGAAGGTATCAAGAATATATGACCTAAAGGGCTCTTTGCGTTCGCGCTACAACCCTGATACTTCAGGGAACAACAAGGTTCTCTTGGATCTTAATCTGTTAGAGACACTTCACACAAAGCCCATTTTTCTTGGAAGCAAAGCAAAAAGAAGGCTGGAACGAGCTGTCTGGAATGATACTTCTTTTCTGGCAGTAAGTAGACTCACTTGCTGTGAGATCTTATTTCATTGGTGAAGGTTTATATACCATATACTCCCTGGGTGCAGCAACCTAGTATTTCAATCTGGACTGTGACCTTGGTTGCATAGCTAATTTTACATTGTCGCCCCATCTGACCTCGTCTGTATATGAGGTGTCACTACCAAAAAAAAACTGTTTCATGCACTCATTTCCACTTCATCATGATTGGTACTATGAAGTAGTAATCTTTTTATGTCATATGACATGAAAAGTATGCCAGTACATCTGGTGGTACATCGGATTTCAGTATGAACCTTAACCTTGACCCTGGTGATGTACACCATTGCTGGGTTCGCTGTTTGATTAGCCTGATCTGCACATACTTTTCTCCATCCTGAGTGATGTGTTTCAGCTCCCCTCCCTTTCTCCCTCCTCATCACTCAGTAACAGACCAGACCCAATGATCCCAACAAAAAAATTTCCTTCTTTTGGTGTAACCTATAATATGTGCCCAGACATCTGAGTTTCGGACAATCGCACACATTAGAAGAGCCACCTACCTTCCCCCACCATTTTCAAGATTCCAAGAAATCCTAAGCAGCCAGCTGATATGGGAAATATTGAATGCCCAATATTAGACATGCCAATTGAGGCTTTGCCCATTGAATGTTATGATTCATATTTCCTTCTACAAAGATAGAAATAGACAGCTTTTGCCACACATCTGATATTCAGTTGTGAAAACATGTAGAAGCCACAATCTTTCATTTTGGAGTTTTTGAGGCGCATAGAGCAAATAGCACATAAATCAAAATCACACATACACAAACACAAACCCATACACACAAGAGGCAAACCTTTGTTCAGTTCTTTCGTGACATCGCGGAGAGATGTCGAAGTAGCACTACAAAAGTGAGTAAGAGGGGAGGATCTATCCATTTTTTTTGGAGGCACAAGCCTGGCCGCCAATTGAGGTAAGGTTGCACACGTGTAGAGCTAAGGTTGCACAAGTGTAGGGGTCAGAGAGTGGTATGGAGGGAGAGATAGCAGAAAGTAGTCTCTAGCCAGGGTATAGCGTGGCAGCTAACAGAGAGGAGTTTCAGGAGAAGGAAATGCAAAGAAATCAAAAGATGGCCAAGGTCCGCACGAAAAGTGCATAATATATAAATAGTGGCAAATGCTGTTTATTTATCATCTTTACGGTGGCAATTTATGAACTGTAATTGGTAGCTAGGATGGGTGTGGGGCAGGCCAGGCAAACAACAAGCTGTGGGGTTGCTGGGTTGAGGTAGCTTGAATGCACTGGTATTTGAAAAATACACTGTTGCCAGATGAGTGATTTTGGTGCCAGTGTAGCAAGACTTGGTGGTTAGTCCACATGGCTACTGTCGATGGTTCAGATAGGTCTTATTCATGCCGGCTACTTGGATATGGTGATTCGATTCCCGGCTCTTTTTGTTGTTGCCATTCTAATTGACAACTTGTATCTAACCTATCTTGTCAGTATGGTTCAGCTTTATATAGATGGTGACTATTTGAGTAAACTGGTCAGATCAACAGACTTTTTAGCATATTCATTTAGAATACCAAGGTGCATGAAGATGCGGCTGTTGTCACTATCACTATCTAACTTTTGCTGCCATCCATTCCCCTTTTCCTCAGTCGGTGGATGTGATGGACTACTCTCTCCTAGTCGGCATTGATGAGGAAAGAAAAGAGCTTGTGATGGGGATTATCGACTATCTTCGGCAATACACTTGGGACAAACAACTAGAGACTTGGGTGAAGGCGACAGGATTTCTAGGTGGCTCCAAGGATGTTCTGCCAACCATCATATCTCCGGATCAGTACAAGAAGAGGTTCAGGAAGGCCATGTCGAAGTACTTCTTGGCTCTCCCTGACCAATGGTCACCGTAATGCCTCCTCCAATGCATCCAGGCCATTCAAGCGCGACGGGGAAGACACTTTGGTTTTCCTTTTTCTTTTTTCCCTCCTGTATCTTTTAGAACAATCGATCCATCTATGCCTCTTGTATGCTGTTTTTGTTCACAACAGGCAGGATGAACTCTGTGGAGGATTGTGGCGATTGTTGTCCATCCAGGCAGAGGTTAGGCGTCAATACGTGTACATACCCTACACTATAAAATGAAATGCAAAGGAAATGAAAATACGGGAACCGAGTTCCTTACCAGTGATATGTTTTGAGATTTTGTGGACCGGAAGTTGTGTCCATTGGTGCTTCTGAGATCTGAAGTATGCAACTACTCTCTTCCTGTTCCAAATTATAAGACCTTTTAACTTTTCTAGCTTTTTTTAGATACATTGCTTTTATTGTGTGTCTACATAGCGTATATTCAAATGAATAGCAAAAGTTATGTATCTCGAAAAGTTAAAATGTTTTATAATTTAAAATGGGGATAGTATTTCCGTTTTCAATAACAGAGAGTCAAAACATCTTATAGTTTGAAATTGAGAGGGCATTTCCGTTTCCAACAACTGTGCAAGTTCTTCGTTTTATTGTTATGAACGGAATTGCACCTTTTTTATGCGACAGAATTTAGAACGATGTAGGTCTGTTCCTAACCTACATCCATCTTGTTTAGCGATATTATAGTTCAATCTTACTGGAATCAGTAAATGCTTCGCTAACTGGATTCTAAAACGTGAAATAGGACAACTGACAGTGCATGTTATTAGGATACTCGGAGTCGAATAAGAAAGATGTCAATAAAAGAGTCTCAATAAAAGAGTAAGACATTGTTTAGTTCTTTTTTTTTTTGCAAAATGAACATTGTAGCACTTTCGTTTGTATTTGACAAATATTGACTAGATTCAAAAGATTCATCTCGTAAATTACAGATAAATTATACAATTAGTTATTTTTTTTATCTATATTTAATGCTCTATGCATGTACTGCAAAATTTGATGTGATGGAAAATCTAAAAAAATTTACAAAATTTTTGAGAACTAAACAAGACCTAAACAAAGGCACAGCGAACACGGTGACATTTATTAACGATGGAGCATTTTACATCGGGGTAGCATACATTATTACGATTTACGAATTAGCCTTAGTTGCGCCACATTGCAAAATACAATAAGCACTTCAGCTGTTCAGCCAACAATTTGTAATGAGCCCTCCGGATTATGTATACCGCAATGAGCTGTACCTGTAAGCAACTGCAGAGTAGCATCATCATCACGAATCCGAGGATGCAACCATGCCCCCCACCCCCCGGTACCGCATGTTGCCGGCGCAAGTACTTCGCTCAGGCTTTCCCAGAAGATCCAAAGAGGCGCAGCTTCTCTGCTACCACAGCTTTCATTGCTTCTTTAGCAGACGCCATGACCTGAATCAGGTCCTTTTCTGGCTTTCTAAGGGACTCCAGGTAGCTGTTCCGAACCTCGGTGTTCACATTGAATTTTCTCACGCCCAAGTCTATGCACTCCTGCTCCAGAAATTAATGCATTGTTATTGCATAAGATTCTGTACTGAATCACGAGTTGGTTTGCAGTATATTTTATCCACAATGGAAAATTACTAACCTCAACATTGTACTAGTACTAGAGCTTAAAATCTATCATTCATGATCTACTTGCAGGTTTGCAGCAGGAGAATAAATTCAGTGTTTAGGTACTGCGGTTGTTTCCATCGTAAATGCCTTAAACAAGTCTTCGACAAACAACCCTAGGCTCCAGTACCATGTTGAGCATCTTGAATGAACTAGCTTAGCAGAAAGTCTAGAAAATGGTACAAGGATGGATTGCCTTCCTTTACTCTAACTTAGCCATTTGGGCTAAGTTGGTGCAGGAAACACTGCAACATAGCTACAAACTACAGATTTTATACTAATCTAATAAATAAATATCTAAAAGAACCTAACAAACCTTTACGAGCTCATGAGGTAGACCAGATGCTCCATGGAGAACCAAGCTAACTCCTTTCTTTAAGGTCAATGCACGAAGATCCTGTCGTTAGCCAATTAAAAACATGCTGATTCTGTAAGGATTACTCAATTAAAAGCAGGCAACATAAACTTAAAAAAAAAAACAGGCAACAGAACAATGCAAATTTCTCTCAAAGAATTTTTCATGATACGTCCCACATGCAAGTGTAATTGAATTTGTCTGACCTTTAGCAAGTCAAATCTGAGGTTTGGTCCACTAGGTGGATATTTTCCATGAACATTTCCAATGCAAACTGCTAGTGCATCAATGCTTGTCTCATCAATAAATCCCTCAGCCTGTAAATATGTACCATGAAGGCACAGATATCCTTAGAAATAAGCACAAGTATCACGGTAGAAGGCCACTCAGTTAACATTGTTGTAGAAGAAGAATCGCACCTGGGCAACATCAGTAAATCTTGCTTCATATTCTTCAACGGTCAGGCCATCTTCAGAGCCTGAGAGCCTACCCAACTCAGCTTCCACAAGTAAACCTTTTGCATGAGCCAAGGAAGACATGCTCTTTGTGTATAAGATGTTCTCTCTTAAAGTTAGATGGGAACCATCCACCATCACTGAATCAAATCCCTGGAAATTCAAGGGTCACGATATTGACCAGGAAAAAAACTCAAGATTAATGGTTAGGAAATGCACTTGCATGTCATCTTTGGTAATGCATATTTGAGGAAACCATGGATCTTTACATACCGCTTCAAGAGCTTGAAGCAAGTCTGACTTGGAAATGCCGTGATCATAGTGAACACTGATAGGCACCTGTGATAAGAGAATCACAGAATGTGAACACTAGAGTATTCAATTTATGCAGATAATTATTAAACATGTGGTTTATTTAGGAGTACAGATAGTTGAATTTGCGCTGTTTGAAAACAGTAGATTCTCAAGTTTCTCTTACACTGGATTGTTCTGCAGCAGCAATGCAACATGCTACCAATGGGACTCCACCTTGCTTCAGAGCACTGGGATGAATCTAAACAGCAACCACAGCAATAAAGACTCGAGATAGTATATGTGATATACTAAAATTTCATATTCTTTAACAATGCTATATACTATATTTTCATAATCAAGAGCTACGTGGTACTGCTTTCAAAGAACCTGCAGGATAGCAGGAGCTTCATTTCATTAAGAAGAGAGAGTGCAGAGCACCGAACTACAAGGAACATCACCAGAACGCTTCAATGAACATAGACTCGCTACTCACAAATAAGCTACATTTATTCATCTAACAATTACGAACCCCCCAAGCTCCCACATGAATATTGCAGGAAAGAAAAGAAAAGGCACGAGAACCTAACGAGTTTAATTATGTTTTCTGCATTATGTGATTTCAGGAAAATAAGCATAGTGAAGTTCCTAACCTGCAGGATAGCAGGACTCTTTTCAGCCTCTGCTGCTGCAACAACAGCTTCAATTCCCTCAAGGTTATACACATTGAAAGCACCAACAGCATAACCACCCTTCTCTGCATTCTTTACAACAAGAAAATAGTTAAAGGAAAATTTAA
>Ga0182004_10003953_pt1 | contig 11874 bp, 7 predicted proteins | sample Sormic07211540_1_FD_120479 | JGI IMG/M metagenome (GOLD analysis project Ga0182004, IMG submission 120479) | Endophyte microbial communities from Sorghum bicolor roots, Mead, Nebraska, USA - 072115-40_1 MetaG | ecosystem: Host-associated > Plants > Roots > Unclassified | place: USA: Nebraska...
GTGGATGTAAAGCGCCGCTTAACATAATTCATCCACAAGTAAGTTTTACTAGCTAGCAAACTTTCGCTAACTTGTAGCCTTCTTATTGTCGTGGTCGTGAATATTATATATATATATATATATATATATCGTATAGTGGTGTTTAAGACAAGAAGGGGGGAACAATCTATGTGCATATTATTACGTGTGCAAATTCATGATGGCACAAGTATCAAACACCCACAGAGACGCTCAGAGTACGTTACATGTCTCTTTTCATTATCACCTAAGTTATATTGAATAACTTAGATAACTAATACCTTTTTTATTTATTTCAAATTAAAGACGGAATGGTTGAGGGAAAAGGTCATACAAAAAGACCAAATCAAAGCTATCCAAGAGACGATAGCAGGATTTCTCTGCGAGCAAGTGATCAATCCAAACGACGAGTTTCACTTCAACGGCAATGAAACTCTTATTCGAAACAATGATGATCATTTGTATGGTTTGTAGACATTGGGAGAAAAAACTCTATGTATGTGTCACGAATTTTGTACATATAAAACTATATATATATAAAAAGCTTTTTACATATCTATTTAATTTTTGATTTGGCCTATTTATTTTATTATAGGCAAAGCTTAATTATAAAGCTAAGCCTATAATTTTCATTTATATATGCTTAATATACGTGTAATATAAATATATTATTGTATCAGCAAAAACATGTATTGAAAAACCTATTATTATTATATAAAAACAATAAACAGAACCGAAGAAGTGAACAATAAAAAAACCCTTTAACACCGGTTGGTAATACCAAACCGGTGTTAAAGGGTCCTGCAACGTGGCAGCTCTGTCAGGATCCTACCAACCGGTGTTAAAGGGGAGGGCTTTAACCCGGGTTCTCCGAACCGGGATTAAAGGATGGGCCTTTAGTCCCGGAAGGGCAGCACCGGCTCGAGAACCGGGGCAACAGGCACTTCCCGACCGGTGCTAATACCCGAACGTGTGTTAGTGGCTGCAAGCCCCATTGCACTCTTCTCCGAGCAGATCCCGGCTGGCCGTGCTCCTCCAACCGGATCCAGGTGGCGGCGACCATAGGTGAGCAGGCTGGCCGTGCTCCTCCAATCGGATCCAGGTGGCGGCGACCATAGGTGAGCAGATCCAGGCATTCTCCATGCAGGGACCGGCCTCCTCCTCTGGCGTGGACCTCTCATGCGCGGCATGGTGTTGCCACCTGGTGCCTTCGGTGGTTAAACTTCATGTGAAAAAGAAGTTTTATTAATAAACCAAACCATGATAAAAAGAAGTGATATGTTGTATAATTTTTTGAATAAGATGAATGGTTAAACTTGATGTGAAAAAAGTCAAATGTCGGATTGAGTAGCATTTTATGTGATGGAGATCGTGCAGCAGATCTTCTATCTCCTCTCTGTATATACCTTAGAGCAACTTCAAGATACTCTCTAAATTCTTTCTAAATATTAGGTATAGAGATTTTTGTGAAAATTATCCTCCAACAACTTTTTCTAAATGGTTATGCAAATATATCCATCTTCTATTTTATATTTTTTGCTAGCTAAAAATATAAGATGAGCATGGCTCTCTAGAGTATGCACGAGAGATAGAAAATCTGTTGGAGAGTGAAGAAATATAGAAAGTGATTTTTATGGAAATAATTCCTAAACGATGATTTATAAAGTGAGATTTACAAAACCTCTTGGGGATGCTCTTAGAGATGTACACTAAAAAGAAGCATTATATCTCCTAAATAAAGGAGACAACCGACTCTGCATAATCCCTAAATGTAATAGAGTATAGGACATATTCGGAATAGAGTATATTCTGGCATTTGAGATGTGTCCCCAAATATAGTATATTCGTGGAACAAGAAAATAACATTTACTTAAATAAAGTTACAAAAGAGGAAAGTAATTGTGTGCATACCATATTTTTTATAAGAAAACTTAGATTGCACCCTTTAATCATGGCGATGGATCAGATTTCTCTTCGCTTGTTCGTTTTGCTAATAATCTATGATATTTTTTTTCTGATTTGTTGTAAAAGAAAAAGTAACTCACAGATTAGATAGATAAGCTCTAAGGAGTTAAGTGAGAGGTGCATATGTCTATTGCTCTCTCTCTTATTTTATCTTAAAATGGCCATGACGCACTGTATTGCAGACAGAAGGAGTATGTCTTTGTTGTGGTTTCAGATAAGTAAACGCAAATGTAATATAAAGGGATCGGGATAGACAACGGTAACGTAAACATGGTAAGCACTTCCTTGATTTGTTTGTTGATTATATCTCCAAAAGTCAACACAGAAAAGAAGCAGTGCATGCATTTGCCTGTTGCATGCATCTTGTCGTTTTGTGCTTCCTTTATTCACCTCGCGACCGCGAGAGCAAACAACAAGCGGAGGTTAACGAACGATAATTTCCTTTGTTTACCTCACCTCAGTCCTCAGATATCGGATAGCGTCGCGATGGCAGCGTTATCGCTTTTGTGAAGGGCCGTATCGGATAACGGCGTGATCCGATTACACCGAGCCTAAAACAAACAGCATGCAACGGGATCAGTTACCCTCCGCAAACAGATCATGTTACCAACGTCCGAACCAAACAACACCTATATTATTATAGTTATAGTATTATAAAGAGCGTATATATGATAAATTTTAGGTAATCTGGTGAAGCAGAACTCTGAAATTAATATGTTAAATTGATTTTAGGATACTCTTCTAAAATAATTTCTAGAAGCTACAATATAAAAGATCCGATGGAGATGCTCTTACTACACATTTACGCGTGATGCTCAAGTCTGGAATATGGTAGTCATGCCTATTAATGATTGCAAATTTTGTTCTGTCAACTTTATTTTTTCCATTTGATGACTCTAATTAAAGAGGAAAGGAATTAGTACACCTACCAGGACCCTATTTGGATGGACTAAGACTAGTTGTTATATATGGCTAAAAAGAAAATTAGCCAACTAGTTGTCAATTAGTTCACACCTATTTGGATCCTTAGCTAATTGTTAGCCCTTTTCTATTAGCCCTGTTATATTTATTGGCTTTGCAGACAAGTCTGACAGTTTGCTAAAACTCACTTAGCAAATTTATAGTTTTGCCAAGTCTCAAAATCAAATGCCAAGTGAAAAAAGAGGCCTTCTGCAACAGTTTGCTATTTGGGCTTGGCAAAAGAACTTGACATCTTAGAATTTTTGCCAAAATCACAAATTGAGCCTCTAACATATTGGCGAAACTAGTTGGCAAATTGGAATACACGTGATGCCAAGCGATGGAGGACTTGACATATTTGCCAAGTGAAGGAGGAATTTTGCCAAACTCATAAAATTGCCAAGTAGTTTTGCCACTTGTTGGAGGCTAGGATGCTAAGTACTTTTAGCAAATTGTTGGAGTTGCTCTAACTATTTGAGGCTTTGGCAAAACTTTAGCCCACGCATTGAGCTAAAGTTTAGCAAATAGTTGTTAGTCCAAAGGATCCAAACAGACCCTTCTATCATGTAGTATAGTGCATGTTTAGATTTTAGGATAGTTTAAGACAGAACACCAAAGACTCATATACCATCACCTTATGCCATAATGAAACATTATCATCAACAAGATTAATGATGAGCAGCTGATAAATGGTTATAACAATCTAATACCTATGAAACATATGCAACTATTTAATACAAAACAACATGTTGTCCCTCTGAAATCTCTTATATTTGAGTATAAATTTGGAGTGGTTGCATGTGCTATACTACATGACTAAGAGAATACATGAGACCACAATGACACAGAAGCATATATGCAACTTCGCGTGGCACTGGTACATAAATAATTTTTAGAGACACCTCCCTTTTCTAACAACAGCGGTTGACTTAGCACACCGTAACTAACCTTCGCAGGAAGCACTATAGCTATATAATCGTTGCTAGAAATTATTTTTTTTAGAGACGGTTCTATTAAGAAATCTGTCTCTAAAAATGTATTCATTTTTAGGGGCAGTTAAGAGAATCACCTCTGAAAATCGATTTCAGAGGAGATTGACTTAAGACAACTTCCCTTAAAAATGAGTGATTTTCAGAGGCGGTTGATTTAATAAAATCGCTGCTGAAAAACACTTATTTTTAGAGGAAATTATCTTAAGTCAACTACCTCTAAATATTGATTTTTAGAAGCAGTTGACTAAGTCAACAATCCTTAAAAACGGCACACAAATAGAATCATAAGTTTTTTAAATGGAGTCAGATAAAGATAAAATTTAAATCAAAGTTGTAGAGCTCGGCGAGATGTAAAATGTTGTAGTTGATAATTTTTGTTTGAGATTATTTAGGGTTCAAAATATCTAATTTAAGTCTCAGATTTTGAATTTCAAATGAACTTGGATGGAGAAATGTTCTTAGAGTTGTAGTGCTCGATGAGATTTAAAAATTACAGTTAAAAGTTTTCTCATTTAAGATTATTTATAAGCTAAAATATTGATTACCATATTCGTATACATTAGTACAAATAGACAGTATTACAGAATTAGGCACAATTAACTGCATGGTGCATTGGTAGGGGGAGGATCGCATGAGGGAGAGGTTCTGAGCATCAAAATTTTTTTCTTATTTTTATTAGCTGCTAAATATTTTTTTAAATAATTTTAAAATCATTTTCAAGGCATGGTTATCTTAAGCAAACCAATTTTTAGAGGTGGTTGCCTCTGAAAATTGATTTTTAGAGGCGATTTAAAAATAATTTATCTTCACAATCGTTGCAGCGGTTGGGCTGACCGCCCCTGAAAACCAATTTTACCCGTCTCTAAAGATGTTTTGTATAGTAGCATGTTTTTGAATTCTATTGGTTTCTTCAAAGATAGAATTAGAAATAAATCCATCTTTGCATCGATTAAGTAAGACAATAAAATATATATTTTTAAAATATTCATCAGAATCAAGGCAAATTATGTTGTTCAGGATTTCACCGATATACTACAACTAAAATGGCATGTCTTAATAGTGTGTTTGCAATATCGTATCAGAAACGCAAGAGCACGATTCAGGAAATCAATCAATAGAGGCATAATCTGCATCCAGCACTGCGTACAGGTACGATTACTTCCAGACAACAAATAAAATTAACGCGTGTATTGATCTCATACCTATTATCTCCTCCCTCCCATAACCAAGCAAAACCCTTCACTGGTTATCTTGGTTCTATAAAGTCCTACGGGACACCCATTCCGTTCACTGCTCCGTTCAATCAAGAACAAATCATCATAGAAAAAGAGCCAAAAAGACACGAAACCACTCAGATGGCAGCAGCTTCATCCATGGCTGCCAGGGCCGGCGTCCTGCTCCTCGTCGCCGCCGCCGTGACCTGCTGCTTCCATGCGCGCACGGGCAACGCGCAGCAGATTGGCGGCCGGTGTCAGCTGTCGGACATCAAGGTCACGCAGGAGAAGACGGGGAAGGTGGTGCAGGGGCACCCGGAGTACCGGGTGACCTTCGAGAACCAGTGCGAGTGCCCGGAGGACTACGTGGACGTGCACTGCAACCACCTGCCCAGCGTCGAGCCCATCGACAGCAGGCAGATCAAGGTAATGGATGAGCTCTGCATGCTCGCCACCACCCTCTTCAAGGGGTCCAAGATCTCCTTCACCTACGCCTGGTACAGGCAGCAGGACTTCACCGTCGTCAGCGCCACTTCGCGGTGTGGCCAGGGGCTGGGGGAGGTCCAAGCCTAGAGGCTGCCCCCATCAAGATTAGGTTTCTTGTTCTACCATTAAGATTTTTTTGTAATGTAATAAAATCGTCCTCTATTGGGTTGCACCTTTGCATACAAGGGATAGAACCATCCGGTTCGATCGAGTTGTAGAGCGCCGCTCAAAAAGAGTTGGCTGTGAAATCCAGGTCCAGAGGACCAAAGGTCCTGTTTATCTAGCTACATACTATTTACTCTAGCAGTTCTCTGAATTCATAAAGCTGTTGGATACCACCGATTGTGCTTGGTCTGATGTTCGTCTTCTTCAACAGCAGGCTCGTGATTCCGATCCATCTGTATTCGGTCTTCTCTAGGGGTTATAGCGACATTTGAACACGCTTACCACTATACCACAACCTATATAAAGCCATTATAGCGAACGATCATTGATCGCTACAACATTATAGCGACCGATGTATAAGTCGATCGCTGTAAGTGAGGTTACTATAAATCTGAGTGGGGTCGCTATAACATTATACCTTGTCGGTCGCTATAGACTTATAGCGACCCCACTCAGACATGTGTATTTCAAGCATGATATACTGTTGGAACGGATGAGTTTTCTACTTGTTTGACAAATAAAGTCTATATATGCAGACAACATGATTCGCAGGCTTGATTCAATTAGAAAAAAAGAACTTGTAATGCTGACAAGTGGAACTACAGTCATTCAAAGTTGCATCAGAAATTTAGAATGCAAATGACCAATATTATAACTGTAGCAACAGTCCATATATTCAGATAAAAGTTGGGCAAAATAAAGAGTAGTATCTTCTTGCTAGGCTTCCATAGTTGTGAAGATGAGTTATTTACTGACATGCATACTGGACCTTACAATGCAAAACAAAATTGGCAGTGTCATGGTGGTTTATAAGGCATAAAAATATCTTCTCCATCTGCATACTGCTAGGGGGGTTCTGGTTTAAGTGCCTAAAAGCAAAATAACAAGTGATAGCTTGCCAATACACCACAAATTGGATCCTTTTTTCCATGTAAATAAATAAAAAATTAGAGACATGTCAGTGTCAATCTTAATCTGGCCCAAATTGGCAATCAATTTTTCAAAAGGATAGGTGCATACTCTGACAATGCACCATGTCAACTTGTGTACATTGCAGTAAATAAAGTAGCTGGATGCAAAAGCAGGACAAAGTACTCTAGGTTGTTCGTTTGAAAGATAAATTCAGAATAGCATACCTGCTGAGCCGTTAGCTGATTTTGAAACCTACCTAACCATCGTCAAACACAAATATTATCTATTCAGAAACATATATCTATATTTGAAACAGATCTGAAGTTGGGACTTGGGAAGGAGAGAGGAGTGAAGGAAAAGAGTGCATCGATGGATCTGAGCTTGTCACCTATTTGTTGGTCACAGCTGCCTCTAGATCCGTGCATGGCGGTCTCAAAAATGGCCCCAAGGCGGCGGCCTCCTCGCGCGCGGCCCTCCAGCGGCTCAAGAAGCGCCTCCCTCACGTGGCCCCGAGCACCGGTCCTATAGAGCACGCAGTGGGGACGACAAGCTGGATAAGCGCACGATAGTGATGGTGGCCGCGGTGGCGGTGATGACCGCTGCAGTAGGGACGGTGGTTCTGGTGAGCTCACGCCGGTGGTGGATGCGAGCGGCATGGGTTGCTGAGTCCGTGAGGTGGGAGAGTGTGTGTGGCAGCGCTGCTGTAGTGTGTGGGTGCTGAAGATAGGGTTTGGGTATTTTGGGGGGTGGGATTTGTGTGTTACACTCTGACTTGTGGGCTATGTAAATTTTTATTAGCTTGAATGGGCTAGACTGCATGCATGAAAAATAAAAACAGGTTGTAGCGACCAATTGTTTGACCGTGACGTGTTTTTAGTGACCGATGGTCCGAGGTAAATATGTACCGACTGATGTACCATTGGTATGAGTAAAAATAGCGACAAATGGTGTGTTACAATTTTATACCTACCAATTGTTGGTCGTTATTATTATGTTTTAGCGGCCGTTATCCGACATTGTAGATTGGTTGTGGTATATATGATGCGCGATACGGGCAAAGGGGCGCTGCGAACAGGCAGCACAAATGGCCCGCATGCGATGTGGACGAAGATATGCGACACAAGAGACGAGCCACGAATGCCGCTTACACAAGGTGTAACTGATATGGTGATCTAGATCTAGATCTGACCTAATATTATTTTATAACGGCTAATGCTGCACGAGGACTGGACGTGACTAGACAGAGGGGAGAAAATGAGGATTGATAATGCTGCCCCCGGGAGCAGGGATTGATCCTCCCTAGTGAAGCGCGGCGAGGACAAAATGCGGTGCTTAGGTTGAAAACCTAGGTCTTTGATACCATGTTATAACTAAAAGGGAGGCCGAAATGGATTGATTCTACAGATGCCCAAATGACGACAATATATACAGTACATGAGGGAAACCGTAGAGTAGGAAGATTACACTAATGCCCTTTGGATATATTATACCTTAACATCATGATCGAGCCTAACACCAAAATTACGACTATATACCAATGCTACTATAATATGGTGATACGGGATAGCGGCGGATGGAGAGATTAACACAAATTAGAAAAGAACACAATCTAACCAGCAACAAGACCTTGACCTGAGACACAAACTCAATACAACGGATTCTGAAATTAAAATATGCAAGACTACGGTGCGGATGATTGTAGGACATGAAGTAAATATGACATTTGACTATGGGACAAAGCAAAATATTCAACTAAATTGACGGTATACCTGAGGCTTTGAATACCAAATAATGGGTAATGGGTACGGGTTCCCGATCTTCTATCAGGATCAAGATAAACAACGATTTGTTCGGAGAGCAACACACTAATCCGACTTTAGATCACAAAGCCCCGAACACTACAACCTTAGAACCACGTCTCCTCAGGTTATCGACCAACGCTGCACGGACAACCTCACCAAGAAGGCTAATCCCTGCCTACGAATCAAAGAACACAAGCAAGAACAAGAAAAAATGCAACCAAATATAGGTGTCAGCTACTGATTATATAGCCTAAAGGACATCTAAAGACCCCTCTTCATGTCCATAAGGTGCCCTAACATGCTACAAGGCCCAACGGCCCAAAACACGGCGACGCAGCACTGTGACAGATTTTGGACGTTAACCTATTTTGACAATTCCTGTTGACTCCGATGGAATTTGGGCCTCAAACCAAAACCATTGGGTTAGGTTATGAAATTATCTTTCCTTCCATATATGGATCATCAAACACGAAGTCTGGATGTGTCCTGGGTGTCCATTTTACTATAGACTGCTCCTGGAGCCCGAGATGGACTCGAACTTGACATGAATTGGGCCTCTGAGTTTGCTTGAACGAACTTGCTGACCTTCTAAGGTGGTGGTCAAGGAGGAGGACATCCATGGGCTCCCTTTATGGGTTTTCCTTCTCCTTGTGGCGTGCTTCCACTTGGGCCAAGGTCCCAAGGATTAAAAATATACCCATGATGATAATGTAGCTCTTGGCAGAAATAATGACAGAATATCATGATGACTCGGAAGCCTTGCTGGTGTGATATTGAGGTAGGACCAGGTTTATTTGAAATATTATCAAACAAGTTTTCCATCAAGAGCTCATTGACCTCGATCTCAATCTGGATGGATGAGTTATGGCCTTCCCAATAAAGCACTATCGGACCGCTAGCAAACTAAAAATTCAGCTTTGATGACCTTGTACTTTGAGACACATTTGTACTTACGTACAAATAATGACATGTACATGTGGAACTAAGTGAATTATACCAAAAATCACTATACAAATATAGAACTAAACTCACCTTATAGTCAGTGGTCATATCTGAAGGTGTCATGTCCTCATCACGACGGCGCTCAGAGGAGAGGGAATGGAGAGTGAGGGGCTCAGTCTGAGAAGAAACCCTATTTATAGTCGAAGATAGGGCCTCGGCCATTTTAGAGGAGGGCATTATAGTGTGACTGCCTCCAGAAACTGTTTTAGAGAGGCGGGCATCTTTAGCCAACTGCCTTTGAAAATAGATTATTTCTAGAAGCGATCATCTTACTGTACCCGCTTCCATTAATCCATTAACGGAGGCGGCTGTCTTAAAATAACTGCCTTCGTTAATAGGTAACCGAGGCGGAGGCGGTTGCCTTAAACTTACTGCCTCATGAATCATCGATTAACCGAGGCGGTTGTATAATAACAACTGCCTCCATTAATCCATTAACGAAGGCGGTCACCTTAAAACAACCATCTCTATTAATTATCGATTAACTGAGGCACTTGCATAATAACAACAGCCTCCACTAATCCATTACCGTTAAAGTTTAACCGAGGTGGGCTTTTGGAGGCAATCTGGCTCGGAACAATGGAGGCAGTCGGGAGGTGCCCGCCTTCAATCAGAAAAGGGCAACGTCATGCAAAAGAAATTATGTAGTGGTGATAGTTCAAATAAAGATTGGATATTTCTATTGAGAATTTTTAAATGGTTGTCAAAAAATAGATAGCTCACGACACGACGGCTAAAAAGGCAACGAAACCAAAAAGAACCAAATTGGGAGGTAGGGGGAGGAACCAAGTGCATATTAAATAGTGGGAACATAGCAACCCATGCATATTAAAATTGGTGGAATTAACATCTGAAATAGGTGGAAAAAAATTCTATTTTTTGAAATTTTATATGTAATTAAGGGTAGAAAAAATAGTATCAGGTGATTCAAGTATTATAGTCTCTTCACGTATAATTCGCCGAATGATCACACCAACCCGGCCCCTCTCTCAGTTGCTCTGTTCTTAGTTCTTACTCTCTGTGCGCTGCAGCGGCAGGAGAGGTTGAGGTTGAGGATGAGGGCGGCAGCGGCAGCTGCGAGGGCAGTGCTGCAAACGGCAAGGGCTCCTCACCAGTCCTTGGCGTACGACGGCACCAGGTACATCTGGCGATGGCGGTGGAGGAGGCAAGATCCGGTCCGCTGGTGGCGGCCTTGCTGTCCCCAGCTCCCGCTCCGCGTGCCGCTCCCCTTATCGTGCTCCCGGTCCTCCTCCACTACTGCAGAACAGGCCTTTGGTCACTTGCCCAAAATGAACAATAATCTCGGTCCAATCAGCGTCCGGGACAAAAACACTTTGCTTCCGGTTGGTGAGAACAACCGGGACTAAAAGTCTCCTGCCCAACGGCTATGGTGTCCGAGATCGGTAGAAGGGACCTTTAGTCCCGGTTGGTATCCTCAACCGAGATTAAAGCCCAGCCTTTAGTCCCGATTGGTAACACCAACCGGGAGTAAAAGTTGTTGTCCCGGTCCGTCTCACCGGCCGGAACTAATGTTGGACTTTAGTCCCGGTTGTTAAATGGAACCGGGACTAAATATCCTTCCCCATATTTGAACTCTTCTTCTTCTCCTAGTCGAGCCCATCGATCTTCACTGTTTTGCTGTGTTCTTAATTTGCAGTTGCTTGTTCTTGCTCTCATCTCCGGCTATTGATTCATTTCATCATTTCTACGCCGTCATCGACTTGTTAAGAGGTCACTAGCTTCATCTTCTCAATATTTAGGAGTGGCATGTGTCATTTCCTAGTGTTATATATGTTGTTTTTTATTTTATAGTTTTTTTAAGAGGTTACTAGCTTCATCGTCTTCTCAACATCGACGCGTTTTTTTAGAGAAATAGTGATACTATGTTTTTTATTTTAATTAATTTAGAAAAAAATTAAAAACATATACTACTTTAATTTGCAATTTTTGACCGAGTTAATTAGTTAATTATAACTAGTATGCATACCACATTTCATGATTATTTAAAAAAATAAAGAATTTTTGTGCTTTTTAAATTTTGCTTGTTTAGAGAAATTAGAAATAGAGAATTTTAGGTTTTTTGTTACTTTAATTTCTCTATTAAAAATTAGAAACTTATCTTTCTTTAATTTGTAATTTATGACATGGTTAATTAGTTAATTATAACTAGTATGCATGCCGCATTTTATGATTAGTTAGAAAAATAGAGAACTTTTATGTCTTTTAATTTTGCTAGTTTAGAAAAATTAGAAATAGAGAATTTTAGGTTATTTGTTACTTTAATTTCTGTATAAAAAATTAGAAACTTATAATACTTTACGTTGCAATGCAGACAATGACACGTCATTGGATGTACAA
>Ga0182004_10003954_pt1 | contig 11873 bp, 10 predicted proteins | sample Sormic07211540_1_FD_120479 | JGI IMG/M metagenome (GOLD analysis project Ga0182004, IMG submission 120479) | Endophyte microbial communities from Sorghum bicolor roots, Mead, Nebraska, USA - 072115-40_1 MetaG | ecosystem: Host-associated > Plants > Roots > Unclassified | place: USA: Nebraska...
ATCCTCATATTAACCCCTGCTACCCCCACTATTTGGGTGTGGGAGCCTTCGCTGTTTGCCCCCCCCCCCCCCCCCCCCCCCCCCCCCCCACACACACACACAACAAGATAGCGCGAGACAAAAAGGATTTCTAAGTCCTAGTTATATTCCTTTGTCACTTAACCTGCACGTTGGCATCACACATCATTCTGATTTGCTTCTACAGTGGAATCAGTAAAACGTAAACATTGTGTAAAAAAAGTAGAACATGAACCAACCGATAGACTCATAGAACAGGATGGGGAAAAAGGAACAGACTGGCCCACATGGGATTTCAATTCATGGTACAAAAAAGTTGAGCCTTCTGATTTTATTACTAAAATAAATTCAACTATCGTTAAACAAATCTCTCTAGTTGATTGTTGTGGGCATCAGAAAACCTTCTACCTGGAATTATTGGAAACCTCTATAAAATTATAAGAGATTTCAGGGTACACAGGGAGCTCAAACAGTCATTTGCCAACTATAAAATATTCTCCACCAAACAATGATGTGCAGAGGCTTATTAATCCAAGGCAGACAAATCATCCACTTTATAAATTAAAATAAGAGGAAATATCCTTTTGTGCTGTCTATGTGCAAATTATCATATCAGGCATAAGAATATAGGAGTAGCTAATAAACACAATGTGATCTTCGCATAAAAGTATGACCATCGATGTTTAGGGTTTGGAGCATTGCTCAAGGAGGCGATGACTCATTTGGTGGCCTCAGTTGGTGTGCTGAATGGCAGTGGTTCTTCTGACTGCTGTAGCTCTAGAAGACAGAGTGCGGTCAAAGAGCAAAAACAGAGAAATGAAAGGGAAGGGAGTGAAGAGAAAGTGGCATGATAGGACTGGTCAAACTGGTGCTGCCTGGAGTGGAGCTCTGTTATCCTCAGACCACTTGTGTCTACTTGCATTGACCTTTCTCCACCAGGAAGTACTACCCGTGTTTCTTGTGCACTCAACATCTCCTATAATCTCGTATAATCTCCCAATGCCTCACAATCACAGGCCTACACGTATCGTCTCTATCTCCCAATCTCCCATTGTGTAAGTGTAACCATGCAGGTAGCATGAAGCATACAACTTCTGAGAAGCTAACCCTTGCGATTCTTATGAGTAGGGAGCTTCAAGCTTTGTAGTATTGCTCTTACAGACGACTATTAATATTGCTCTGCGCCAGAGGCACATGATCGGGTGCTATGCTCATTTAATTTTCATATCAGATTTTTTATTCGGTCTATGAATGCTGAGTACTGAGTAGCACATGAATATCGGGTGCTACGCTCATTTAGATTTCATATCAGATTTTTTATTCGGTTAGAAATGTTGATTGCTAGGTAGCACATTGTATATATGGGGCGCTACTGCATTGCATTACTAATTCAAATACAAACAGTCATGAAATTTTTTATGTAAATAAGCGAAGTAACGATGGCTTGTTTGCAGAACGGCTGTTAGTGGATATAGTATAAAAATCAGATCTGAAAGAAGCACATAACATTCGGAAAGGTATTCAGGTGATAGTGCAGACTTTTTTGTTATTCATTCACGCCATTATTTGTAAACTGATGCTTGCCTGCTTCACAAAAGAAGCTTACCTCAATCTCCATCAGTAAGCATTCCATCATATCATCGGTTCCAGATCAGACAACAGTATAAACAGCAGGGTCAACCTCATCGCAAAAACCATATCCCTACTACACTTTATTATACACAGCTCACAAACTGTGGATCTGAATTTTCAGTTTCCTTTGTGTTAAAAAATTTACTTGAGGGGACTAGTGTTGGGCCCCAAATTATCCATTCTTTCCTACACAAGATATCAGAGGAGGAATACATCATGTTCCTGTGAAGATCATACATAAGGCTCTTCTGCAGATTACCTATTTCCAGAGAGCTAATATTGACATAGAAGCATATCCATGCACCACACTATGTAACATGTCTTCTTCAGTTTTAGCTTTGCTGACATCATCTTGTTATGAATTACTTTGCACCTCTAGTTATGGATTATGAATTAACATCAAAATAGGATTGCCTTACAATTAGGCATGCGTGCTAAATGAAGCCCAGGTGTTAGCTTTGTTAGATACATTAATTGCATTATAAACTGAAGGTGTTGTACTTTTCAGTTACTCTGAATTTTTATGAATCCTAATGTATGGGCATATCCTGCAAACTCATTACTCTACTCAATCGTTCAGTACCATTATACTTCACTTCATGGAGAGAAACATGATACCACAAAAACCAAAAGGAATTGTATGTCCTATGAGTTATTAGGAATGTAAGGCGGGTTGTCTGCAAACCCACAAATAGGCTTAACTTTTGCGAATTTGCACCCAGCTGCACCTCTACTGCTAGTGCTATTGTTTTATCACTTAACCTGTGCGTGTGCATAACACATCAGACTCATTTGCTTTTACAGTGAAATGAAGAAAAGGTAAACATTGTGTACTATTGTTTAGTTCCAAAAAATTTTGCAAAATGGGTACTGTAGCATTTTCGTTTGTATTTGACAAATATTGTCCAATCATGAACTAACTAGGCTCAAAAGATTCGTCTCGCAAATTACAGGTAAATTGTGCAATTAGTTATCTCTTTTATCTATATTTAATGCTCCATGTATGTGCCGCAAGATTCGATGTGACGAGGAATCTAAAAAAATTTGCAAAACTTTTTGGAAACTAAACAAGGCCTAAAAAGTTGAACATGATACAGACTGACAGAAGTGGATAGGGAAAAAAAGGACAGACTGGCCCAAATAGGATTTTAATTCATGGTACCAAAAGTTGAGCCTTCAGATTTTTATTGCTAAAATAAATTCAATTATTGGTACAAAGAAACCACTCTCTGGTTGATTGTTGACCTAGAATCATTTGAAACCTCTGTAAAATTATGTGGAGATTTCAAGGGACACTGGGGGCTTAAATAGTCATTTGTCAACTATAAAATATTCTCCACCAAACAATAATGTGGAGAGACCATAATTGTGTAATCGATGACAATCTTATTAATCTAAGGCAAGCAAATCATCCACTTTAGGCCTTCTTTGGATATAGTCGGATTGACATCAATCCATATGTGTTGGGGTGAATTAAAGTGGAACTTGAACTAAATTCCACTCCAATCCACTCCCGCCCATGTGGATTAAAGTATATCCGATAACATCCAAACAAGGTCTTATTATAAAAATAAAATAAAGAGGGAATAATCCTTTGTGTTGTCTATGTGCAAATTATCATATCAGACATACATGAGTAGCTAATAAGCATAATGTGCTCTCCACATAACAGTATGACCATCAAACTTGAGTTTGGAGCATTGCTCAGGTGGCAGTGATTCAGCTGGTGGCCACATAAAAGAGCATGGTGACTTGCAAAGTGGCACTAGTTCTTGTGCAGGGCTGTTGTAACTCTAGGAGACAGTGTGGTCAAAGAGCATAAAAAGATAATTGAAAACGAAGGGAGTGAAGAGAGATTGACGTGATATGACCGATCACGAAAAGAACTGGTACTGACTGGAGAGGAGCTCCGTTATTCTCAAACCACTCGTGCCTACGTGTAGTACAAACTAAAACCTAGAGCCAACAAGGACGAAGTGCCCGCAACATCTCCTATAAGCTCATGTAATTTCCCGATACCTCGCAATCGCAGACCTATGTGTATCATCTTTGTCTCCCATTGTGTAAGTCTAACTATGCAGGTGAGTGGGAGCACACAACTTCTAAGGAGCTAACCCTTGCGACTCTTAGGAGTAGGGAGCTGCAAGCTCTATAGCATTGCTCTTATAGACGACTATTAACCTTGCTCTATGCTAGAGGCACATGATTGGGCGCTATAGCTCAATTAATTTCCGTATCAGATTTTTTATTCGGTTTTCAATGCTTATTACTAAGTAGCACATGTATATAGGGGGCGCTAGTACTGCATGCATTACTAATTCAGATACTGATTAACAGTCATGAAATTTGTTATGTAAAGCCAATTAACGAATGCTTGTTTGTAGAACGACTGTTAGTGGAACACAATGCTGACTCCGAAGAAAAATTTAATATAAACATCAAATCAGAAAAAAACACAAAACAATCGGAAAGGCATCCAAGTGCACACTTTTTTGTTATTCTTCACGCCATTATTTGCAAACTGATGTTTGCCTGCTTCCCAAAAGAATCTTAGTTTCTCAATCTCCATCAGTAAACATTCCATCATATCATGGGTTCCAGATCAGACAGCAGTATAAGCAGCATGACTAACCTCATTGCCAAAAACATGACCCTACTACACTTTAGTATGCACAGTTCACAAACTGTGGTTGTGAATTTTTAGTTTCCTTTGTGTTCAAATTTACATGAGGGTATTAGTGTAGTGTTGGCCCCAATTATCCATTCCTTCCTACACAAGATATCTCAGGAGGAGCAATACATCATGTTCCTCTCAAGATCGTGTATATGGCTCTTCTGCTACAGTGACCATTTCCCAAAAAAATTTGGAACTAAACAAGGCCTGAGTCCATCTTTGTTGAACCGCTTTTGGAGATCAAGCATGAGGCCTTCAAGGTACTATTCCTAGACAACTTCACCCTGAAGGTTTACACTGTTCTGGCCAAGCAGTGCTAAGGAGTTGGATTGTGCGCGGCCTCAACACGATCGAGCATGACGTTGGGTGGTTAGGGAGTTCATAGCCCATGTGGCCTCTGATTGGGCATTGACAGGTTTCCTACAGTTGAGGTCACCTCTAAGTTTGTTGTAGTCCTTAGCTTCTTTCTGGTTCTCTTTTTTTTGTGTTTTTGGTCCTCCTCCTCCTCCTCCTTGGTAAGATCAACGCTTACCATTGACAGGACACTTGTAATGTTTCTCTACTTTCTCTTAGGTCCTATTTGGATCCTTGGAATTGAATTTATTTTAATAATTATAATGTATGCACAGATTCGTTAAGCTAATATGGTTATATATGGAATATATTTGTATATTATTGATAGTCATACAAAGGAGATACTTATTTGTTGCATTTCTACTATAGAAAAGTGAGTTGACAAGCATGTTATAAGTTGAAGAGTAGAAATATAGCATGGTGATCTATAGAACTAATTTCCGTCTCTCACCCTATGAATTTGAGATAGGCTTATTTGTGAGCTTGGAAAAGTTGTGCAATTTATTACAAGCCAAATAGCCTAATTTAATAAGTAGATTCTAATTCCTCCAAAATGAAGGAATCCCAATGGCTCTTTAATGAAATACATGCCTAGGCACGGTCATGAAAAAAAAAGTATCAACTGAAGCTATTGTATTTTTCAAGTGCTCTGAATCTTTATATATGGATCCTAATGTATGGGCCTATCCTGCAAACTTGTTACTCTACTTGATCTTCGCTGCCATTAGTATTCGCATCATGTAGAGAAACAAGGTACCACAAAAACCAAAAGAACTTTTAAGTCCTACGAATTAGGGATGTAAGGCGGGTTGTCCGCGAACCCACAAATAGGCTTAACTTTTGCGAATTTGCACCCACCTTGCATCCCTACTATAGTGCTATTGTTTTATCACTTAACCTGTATGTGTGCATACCACATCAGACTCATTTGCTTCTATAGTGAAATGAAGAAAAGGTAAACATTATGTAAAAAAAAGTAGAACATGAACCAACATATAGAAGTGGATGGGCACAAAAGGACAGACTGACCCACATAGGATTTCAATTCATGGTACAAAAGATTGAGCCTTCAGATTTTTATTGCTAAAATAAATTCGACTATTGGTACAAAAATCTCTCCTTTGTTAATTGCTGTAAGAATCGGAAAACCTTCCACTTGGAATCATTCAAAACCTCTGTAAAGTTATGTGGAGATTTTAGGGGACACAAGGGGTTTAAACAGTCATTTGTCAAGTATAAAACATTCTCCACCAAACAATGATGTGGAGAGACCATAATTGTGCAAGAGATGACAAGCTTATTAATCCAAGGCACACAAATCATCCACTTTACAAATCAAAATAAGAGGGATAATCCTTTGTGTTGTCTATGTGCAAATTATGATATCAGACATGAGGGCATAAGCAAACAAGAGTAGCTAGGATCTCTGTATAAAAATATGACCATCAAAGTTTAGAGTTTGGGGCATTACTCAGGGCGACAGTGATTCAGCTAGTGACCTCATCAAGTCATCATCAGGCCACGTTGGTTCAGATGCCACCTCGAGAAAGAATAGTGACTTGTGGGGTGGCACTAGTTCTTCTGCAGGCTACTGTAGCTCTAGAAGACGGTCAAAGAGCAAAAACAGAGAAATGAAAGCGAAGGGAGTGAAGAGAAAAATAACTGGTGCTGACTAGAGAGAAGCTCTGTTATTCTCAAACTACTTGTGCCTACGTGTACTATAAATTAAAACCTAGAGCCAACAGGAAATAGTGCTGCACTTGCTCGTGACCTCAACATCTCTTATACCTCGTATAATCTCCTGATGCCTCACAATCGCAGGCCTACGCGTATCATCTCTATCTCCCATTGTGCACGGTGTAACCATGCAGGTGGGTGGGGCATACTTCTGAGAAGCTAACCCTTGCGACTCTGAGTAGGGAGCTGCAAGCTTTGTAGTGTTGCTCTTATAGACGACTATTAACCTTACTCTGCGCCAGAGGCACATGATCCGGTCCTATGGCTCATTCAATTTTCGTATCAAATTTTTTTATATAGGGTTATGAATGCTGATCACTGAGTAGCACATGTATACTGCATGCCTTGCTAATTCAGATACTGAGATTAACAGACATGAAATTTGTTATGTGAAGCCAAGTAACGATTGCTTGTTTGTAGAAAGACGGTTGGTGGAAAACAAGGTTGACTCAGAAGAAAAATATAATATAAACATCAAATCTGAAAGAAGCACATAACATTCAGAAATGTATTCAGGTGATAGTGCACACTTTTTATTCATTCACGCCATTATTTGCAAATTAATGCTTGCCTGCTTCGCAAAAGAAGTTAACTTTCTCAATCTCCATCAGTAAGCATTTCATCATATCATGGGTTCCAGATCAGACAACACGTACTACAACAGTATAAGCAGCAAGGCCAACCTCGTTGCCAAAAACATGTCCCTACTACACTTTAGTATGCACGGCTCACGAACTGTGATTGTGATTTTTCAATTTCCTTTGTGTTCAAATTTACATGAGAGCAGGGGACTAGTGTAGTGTTGGCCCCCAAATTATCCATTCCTTCCTACACAGGATATCAGGGGACCAACATTACATCATGTTCCTCTGAAGATCGTACATATGGCTCTTCTGCAAATTACCTATGCCCAGAGAGCTAATACTGACATAGAAGCAGATCCAAGCACCAACGCAATGTAACATGCCTTCTTCAGTTTCAAAGATGCTGACATCATCTTGTTATGGAAAAAATCAAGAGAAATTAGATCGACTAGTGCCATATAAATGAGAATTCCAGCCGAAAGTGAACCAAGAATCCCTTCCATTATTAAGGCATTTGGATTGCTATCATCGTAACCAGTCATATGGAACACTAGCATTCCAAGAAGAATTCCCAATGGTGTCGTCACTGAGAACATTATGCACATGTAGCCAACTGTTGCCATCCCAAAACCAGCCTGAGAGAAATAGACAAGCACATACAAATCAATGAAGAATGCAAGTGTCTCGGAGTGGAATTCATATGCTAGTACAGATTAGAAACAAAGACTGCAAAAGCAAATATTCAGTATGTTTCAGTGAAGAGATGACATAATACTATGCAGACCAAAGGGTAATGCACGCAACTGGAAATTAGTGTTCACCTCTAGTTATGAATTATGAATGTCAAAATAAGACTGCCAGCATGCTAAATGAAATCCAAGGTGATGGCTTTATTTGGTATCCATTATGAATTATTCACTGAGGAAAAGGATAGAAATTGGCAAATTGCACTAGCACCGCTGCCAAACTGGACATGTTACTCTTGTACTAATGTCATACTTTTCAGGTAGTGTGAATCTTTATGGGTCCTAGTGCTTGGGCATACCCTGCAAACTCTTTACTTTACTCTTTCACTACATTTTTTCTGTAAATTGCTCTCCAGCAAGATACCACGTAAACAAAAAGGACTTTTAAGCCTTATAATGCTATTTGCTTTGTCACTTCTCCTGTGTGCATAACACATCAGCCTCATTACCTTATATAGTGGAAGGAGGACAAAGGTAAACATTGTCCAAACATTTGATGAGTCATAAAAGTTGAGCATGAACCAACAGAACTTGGTGGGGAAAAAGGACAATTGGCCACATGGGTCTTCATGGTGCAAAAAGTTCAGCCTTCAGGTTTTTACGGCTAAAACAAATGCAATGAGTAGTACAAAAAAGGACACTCTGGTTAATTGTTGTGGACCACGGGGAACCTTCGACCAGGAATCATTCTAAACTCTATTAAGTTATATGGAGGGATCAGGGGACACATGGGGCTTAAACAAATCATTATCAACTGTTAGTATAGAATATAGCAATGCGGTGCAGATAAGATTCCCAAGTCTGAAACTGAAAACAATCAACGACAAGCTGAATCCAAGGCAGACAAATCAACCTCTTTATTATAATTTATTTATAAATCAATAATAAGAGATGATCCTTTGACATGTCTAAGTGCAAATTATCATATCAGGCATAATAAGCAATAAGCATATAGGTAGCTAATAACACAATGTGACCCCCTAATAAAAATAGGGCTATCAGTTCATTGTACTCCAAAAGGAAGTCAATCGGTCAAATGATATTTTATCCAGCATAGCACTGACATCACAGATTCTTTCAAGGTAAAACTTCCTAGTTCCTGATACTACAAAATCTAAATTCACAACAGAAGGTCAAAATTGGTTATGAACTTAAATTTCACTTCTACCACTACCCCGTTCAAGAATCCCAAACTCTCAAAATAGTTACTGACGAAACCAGCAACTCCGAGCAAGAAAAAGAACAACAACAACAACAATATGAGCAAATTGGTCATGAGCTCTTCTATTAGGCACACAATTCGAGAAAAATAAATATTTTTGGCTCTCACCTGTGCGATGCATCCGCCGAGTCCCATCCCCTCGAACACCTGATGGAAGGATAGCGCAACCACAAGTGGACGGATTGCACAGACATCCTGGGACATCCCCATTGTAACCCCGATGATGACGGAGTGGAAGACTATCCCAATCTCCAGCACTTTGGACACCATCTTCTGCTTCCTCCTGGTCTCCTCCTCGTCCTCCCCGGGCCCCTCCCCTACCTCCACCACTTCATGGGCGACGCCATGGCAGCCGGCAGCGACGACGACGGGGACCTCGTCGCTGCGCGCGCCCTTCTTGGGCCCGAAGAGCGCCACGTCGTCGCGGTCCGGGTCGGCGCCGCCGTTGGTGGCGGCGTTCGGCGCGGGGTCCTCTTCTCGGTCGTCATCCAAGAAAGCGCGCTTCTTGGGGCTCATCTCGCCGGCGAGCTCGAACACAGGAACCTTCTTGGGGATTGGGGTGTATGGCGTTTCCTGGTGGCCGTGGCCGTGGTGGGCGTCGGCGTCGGCGCCGACGTGGGCGTGGGCCTCGAGGTGGGAGGAAGCGGAGAGGTCGACGAGGAGCGCGAGCAGCGCGCCGACGAGGGTGAAGAGGCCCGCGAAGGGGAAGTCCCTCCAGGGCCTGCGCGAGGCGACGGCGCAGTCGGCGAGCGCGGCGTGCGCGTCGGGGAGCACGTGGACGAGCGAGGTGGAGAGGATGACCCCCGCCGCGTAGCACTTGACGAGGAGCAGGCCCCGCGCGTAGTTGGGGCTGCCGCGGAAGGCGCGCGTGAGCGCGACGGGGAGGCAGATGCCGACGGCGCTGGCGACGAGGATGGCGAGCAGGGACCCCGTCTTGAGCCGCGAGGCCGCCGCGCCGTCGCGGCAGACCCTGGTTAGGGCCGCCGCGCCGTCGGCGGGGAGGCAACCGGTTCCGGACATGGCGCTCCGGCGCCGGCGTGGGGTAGGTGTTCGACGGAATTACCCCCGCTTCCCCTGCGCGCGCGCGACGGCGACAAGGGGGAGACCTGGCGGTCGTAGCTGGACTGTTTGGAGTCTTTTGGACTGGGAGGTGGAAGCCAGGGTGGGACCGTGCGGGATGGTTAATTTCAATGCGATGTGGGCCCGGGCCAGGCCCGTGCAGCGTTGAAGTCTGTTAGGGCCTTGGTGCAAAATTTTTTTGGGAAATGAGCACGGTATCAATTTTATTTGTATATAATATAAATATTGTCCAATTATAGACTAATTAGAGGGTGTTTGGTTTCCTCCGATAAACTGTACCGAAGAAACATATATAGAGTACTAAATATAGACTATTTACGAAATTAAAAATACAGTTAGAGAGTAATTTGCGAGACGAATCTTTTAAACCTAATTAATCTATGATTGGACAATAAATTTTAAATAAGACGAAAATGCTACTTAAATTTTACCAACCCCAACCAAATACCCCCTAAACTTAAAAGATTTATTTCGCAAATTATAGGTAAACTGTGTAATTAGTTTTTATTTCGTTTATATTTAATGCTTCGTACATGCGTTGAAAGATTCAATGTGACAGGAAATCTTGAAAATTTTTGAATTTTCCTCAGAAACTGGGCGTAGTACAATGGAGAAGTTTTGTGGAAAATTCTGGGTGGGCCCTGGGCCGTGGGGGCAGGGGCGAAGAAGAGGGGAAGCGATGTCTGTCACAGGCTTTGTTTAGTTATAAAAAAATGTAAAATAAATATAGTAGTATTTATATTTATATTTATAAATGTTGTCTAATTATAAAATAATTAGGCTGAAAAATGTATCTTGCATATTACAGCCAAACTATATATTTTTACAAAATATTTTTAAGATTCTCAATCACATCAAATCTTTGGGCGTATGGATAAAGTATTAAATATAGACGAAAACAAAACATAAATGCACAATTTAAATGTAATTTGCGAGATCAATCTTTGAAGTCTAGTTAATTTATGATTGGACAATATTTATCAAACACAAATGAAAAAATTACAATAATTAAAGCTAAAAAAATTCACGAACTAAACAAGGCCTTAGAGCAAGTATTATAGTAGGCTGTAAGCCGGCTAAATGTTGAGGTGGAGGAGAGAAGGGAGGAGAGAGAAGAGAAGTAGACTGTAAGCTTACAACCAGCTTAGGTACCAAAAAACTTTGTGAGAGAGATAACTGGATCATGTATTAATAGTGAATAGCTAACTATTGTATAGGTGGGTTGGGAGAAGGCTATAAGAAACCTTACAGCTAGCAAGTAGGCTGTATTATTAAGCTTGCTCTTAGCCGAAGAGGCCAACACGGTCGACACGTGGGGCCAAGTCAATCAGTCCGCTGGCAGTAGCCATGCCTCGACTCGGCCTTGTTTACTTTTAAAATATTTTGCAAAATATAAATAGTACTATTTTCGTTTGTATTTGACAAATATTATTCAATCATAGACTAACTAGGTTTAAAAGATTCTTCTCGCAAATTACAGATAAACTGTGTAATTAGTTATCTATATTTAGTGCTTTATGCATGTGCTACAAGATTTGAATTGATATGGATTATGAAAAATTTTATAAAATATTTTAGAAACTAAACAAGGCCAGCATGCCGCCTTCGTGCATTGCTTGGATGTTGATTTTTCTAGCCTCCATCAACAGTTTCCTTTTAACCCTTGATTCACCGGAGATGCACGTCAACTGCAGCCCTAAAACCCTTCTTCAACATTTGCTTGGCGATGTCCTTGCACCTAGTGTCGTGCGCCTCAGCCCCTCTCAACCGCCATCTCACCCGTCACCACCGTCTTATCACGACCATCGCCTCCCTAAACTCTTGTC